>Ga0209292_1004454_pt1 | contig 14765 bp, 17 predicted proteins | sample GOMGulsemesocosm_2_FD_184634 | JGI IMG/M metagenome (GOLD analysis project Ga0209292, IMG submission 184634) | Methane-oxidizing microbial communities from mesocosms in the Gulf of Mexico - GOM9C Gulf of Mexico (SPAdes) (version 2) | ecosystem: Environmental > Aquatic > Marine > Cold seeps... | reverse complement strand
AAGACTGACTACGCTTAAATATTACAACGCAGATACTACCCTTGCTTATTTTGACGCGCATCGACACAAACAGCCATCGCATGCGCTGCTTGACCTGATTGTGATTTTAGCCCACTACAAACCCCATTATTATCAGCTGCCGTCTTGTTTTGGCTTACTTTCCAAGTGCCCTGTAAGCTGGTTATTTCAATTTCAATGCCAGTGATACCGCGCAGTTGATTGGCAATAAAGTCCTCGGGCGCATCTGAGATTGCCCAAGGATCTTGGCGACCTTTTTCATGTCGGTTGGTTAACTCGTTCAAATGTTCAAGCAGCCAGTTACTATCTTGATGAAGCTTAATCTTACCCCGCGCATGAACCACAATATAATTGTAAGTTGGCACCACTTTGCCATGCTCTTTTTTCGATTGATACCAAGACGGAGTAATGTAGTGATGCGGTCCGTTAAACGTCACCAGTAGCTCAATGGTTTGGTCGAGTTTTCTTGCGATGGGGTTGCCCCGTGCTATGTGTCCACGCAGAGTTCCCAGACTACCCTGAGTACCCTGAGTTGATAAGTTAGGATCAATCAGCAACGGGATATGATCGGCGACTATCTGGCCTTGTTGCACGGTAATCAAAGTTGCAAACGGGTGTGCCTGGATCATTTGCTGTAAAACGTCGACCCGCTCTTCACGAAAAATTGGTGGTTGAAACATCTTTTGTCCTCGCAATCATACTTAATATGACTGCCGTTAGTGCCAAAATGGCCTAAATCCTTACTTGTTATGGCCGAGTTTGCTATGTTACTGGTACTTTTATAAGATCCAATTATGTGATAAATGAACATACCAATTTAGGTAGTGCAATATGGGTAATACGATATAGGTTATGCAATATAAGTAATGCAATATGGTTAATACAATATGATTAATACATCTGACTTGCTGCTGGCGATCGACCGATCCCGCAAGACTGCTATCTTTGAACAAATATGTCAGGCAGTCCGAAAACAAGCTCACACTGGTGTTTTAAAGCTAGGGGCTACCTTACCTGCCACACGCGTATTAGCAGAACAAATTAACGTATCCCGCTCAACCGTAGTAACGGCCTACGAACAACTCGTGGCAGAAGGCTATTTAAAAGGACAGCAAGGTGCCGGTTATACACTCTGCGCAACCGGCTCGGTTGAGCTGAGTTCGGCAATAGTTACTGAGGTAATACTTACGGAGGAAATAGTTACCGATAATGTGCCTAAAATAGAATCAGTTCCACCGCTAATACCGCTTACGCCGAGCCAACCAGACATGCGCCTTTTCCCGTATCGTCATTGGGCTAAAACCATGGCCAGAGTATGCAGAACCAACCCGCAAGCCATGTTAACTGGCGCAGGCACTTTTGGTAATTTTCCTCTACGCCAAGCGATAGCGAATTATGTTAAACAATGGCGTGGATTTGAGGTGTCCCCACACCAAATTATCGTGACAGCAGGCGCAACTGACGCGTTAACTATCTGCTTTCGTACTCTGGGTAAAACAGGTGAGTTTGTTGGCATAGAAGATCCTGGCTACGTACCAATTACGCGTTTGGTTACCAATCAAGGGTTGGGTCCGGTATTTTTAGATATTGACCAACAGGGTGCTCAATTACCTAATCCACAAGACAATCCACGTATGGTGGTGCTTACCCCGTCACATCAATACCCGCTCGGTGGGGTGATGTCGCCGCAACGGCGCAGGGAGTTTATTCATTGGGCAAATGACAACAGCGGTTGGATCATTGAAGACGATTACGATAGCGAGTTTCGCTATGCTGGCCGCCCTATTCCGGCCATGGCGGCTTTAGACAATTTAAATCGAACCCTATACATTGGGAGCTTTTCAAAAGTATTTTCTAACTCCTTAAGACTGGGTTATCTTATCGTGCCCCGTGTATTAGTCGATCCCATCCGCCAAACCATGGACAACTATGGCTTAAAGGCCGGATTAATGCCCCAGCAAGCACTGGCGCAATTTATCGATGATGGTGATTATTATCGTCATCTCAGGCGCATTAGAAAAATATACAGCGAACGAAGAAAGTTTCTGGTCGATGAACTCAATCAAAATTTTAGCCGCTATGGCCAAGTCCAAGATCATCCTGCGGGGATGCAGCTCGTATTTCATCTTAACCAAGGCCTAAACGATGTTGAAATATCCCTACAGGCAAAAGAGGCAGGATTAGCGTTAGTGCCGCTGTCAAACTCAACAATCCGCAAGCTTAACTACAATGGCTTTATTCTTGGTTTTTGTGGAGATTCACCCGATGAAATGCGTGATGGATTAAATAAGTTACTGCGCGTAATATCAAAATGATAACGTTTCTTTATGAACAGGCTAACCTTGCCGTCGTATGATACAAAGATTCAATTGCTATTTAGTTGTATATCGGTAATTTTTTTCAAAATAATGCCTTTTTCTGCGTTTTTTATAATACGAGCCAGTTCACCACTTTCCTTCATTTTCTTTATCATAGAATCGACACGTGGAATGATGGCTTTATGATCTTGGTGAATGTAATTAAATAAATCTAACGTTGCTAGAGGTTTTCCAGCAGGCACAATATTGTCAATCCCAAATTGCTTTAACACCATAAGGCCATCTATTTTATTGGTCAGTGCAACATCAGCTCTTCCTAGTGCAACAAACATCATAATTTGCTTGGTAGTATTAAAGTCCGAAACTTGTGTAAGTCCTTTAGTAATATTATTTGTGTGTTTTACACCTCGTACTTTGGCAATTCTATATTTACTGAGATCTTGCCGATCTCTTATTTTAACGCCACTATCTTTTTTAATAAATGCCATCGTTTCTAAATAATAATAAGGCGTCGGCACACGATGAGTTGTTGGATTTTCCTCACCGTAACTAAAAATTCTCATTATTTCGCCATCACTGATACCTGTTGTCGCTTCAAATTGCGCTCGTTTCCCTGGTAAGGGTACAATTTTGATATCTATGCCTAAATTGTCATAGATCTTAGGCAATACAATCCGTCCTATTTCTTGTTCAATTAAATAGTTAATCGAAACAAATTGGTACATTTCGGCACGACAAATGTCAGAAAATATCAAAAAAATAATAATAAATTTCATCTGATTATCTTTTAGCTAAAAAATATTTGTAATTTAATTCTTCACCGCTGATATTTCTTAGTATAGCAGTTAGTCAATTGTCATTTTAAAAAGTGGGTAGGAGCGCTAAGTGAATATTATTTAATTGGCGCAGCATATCAGCCATAACACATTACTGATATGGGCCGACAATGTGTCGTATAAAACGTGTAAAAATCCCTAACACTGTTTTAAAGTGGCAACGGTTAAGCCAAATGCAATAAATGTCACGCCAACGTTTAAATCACTCATTATTTTTCAGCCAACTCCCATAAACAATCATTTGAGTTGTCGCGGAGTCCAGCGCTCGATTAACGAATTGAACAATAAAAGTGGACACAAACTTTCCCGGTTGAGGATTTTTTGTCTGCTGGGTTTAAGTTATACCATGTGTATTAATGATGTGATCTTGTTGTATTTGAGTAAAATATATTAGAGTAATGCAGAAGCAATTATCGAGGTGCGTGTGGAGTAAATCGCAGCCCTGTAATAACTCAAAAAAAAGCTTTTAACCGAAAGCTTCTAACTAAAATAGTTTAACCAAGAGCTTTTAACCAAAGCCAACACTGCTCAGAAAGCGGCGACTTTGGGTGACATCTTGCAAACTAGTTTCAACATCGCGCGGGTCACGCTCTTGCTCAACGGTGATATAACCACGATAGTTAATCTGATCTAATATCGTATGAATAGCCCGATAGTTAATAATGCCCTGACCAATCGGGCACATCACCCCCGTGGCAACGGCGTCAAAAAATGCCAGTTGATTGTCCATCGCCTGTTGATACTTAACCAAGTCGATATCTTTGAAATGGATATAATCTAAGCGCGAAGCAAACTCAACTAACCACGCCTCAGGATCCATCTTAGAGTAATAAAGATGACCCGTATCTAAACACAGACCGGCGATATTATGCGGTATATCTTTAGCAAGCTGACGAATTTCGTCGGCATATTCAATGTAACCACCAGCATGTGGATGAATAACCGCGCGTACCCCAAACTCTTGCCAAGCTAAGGTGGCGATTACTTTTATATGCGCGACCAATGAAACCCCCGAGCAAGCTTATAAGATGGTTAAACAATTGCTGGCAACCACCGATGATTTAGTTGGCATTTTAATTTTCGGCGGCGGGATCTCGGGTGTGGTTCGCGCGCTACGCGAAATTCCCGAAAAAAGACGTAAAAAAATCGTACTTATCTGTCGCGACAGCGGTCCAGAAACCTTGCAAGATTTGTCTGCTGGCATCGTGACCGCCACGTTGATCCATCCGCTGGCACCGATGTCCGATTTATTGGTTGAAACGATGATTGACGTCATTAAACAAGATGCAAATGAGTTTACGATTCAAAGAACCATACCTTTTGAAATTATTACGCCTGAAAGTCTTTAGCGCTAATAACATTCAATCGTTACAAGTAGCTTACGCGTTGCTATCAAGGCCAACCCAATCAACCAAATCGGCGACAGAGCGCGCGGTTATTTTAGCCGCGCAACATGCGCCAACCGATGAAAAATGCGCTTTAACCAAGTTAATTGCTCGTGCTAACTCAATGCTCTCTCCAGTCGGATTAGGTAGTGAGCGTTCACTATCACACTTAGAGCATGAATTCGGAAAATGATGAATTGCCCCTGCGCTATCAATCAACATGTCCAGTTGTTGATAGCCTATAAAGTGCAAATCGTCGTCACTATGCCATTGAGCGAGATCAGCAATATAGAGTAACTCGTCGTCGTCCGTTAATTTTATAATCGCAGGCCAAATGACCACTTAATTCTCCAATAATGTACAGCGTGCTACAACAAACTATGCGCTTTACTCAAATTCGTCACACTGAGGTAAATCACTATTGATTAAATACCAACTGGCTTTTTGCGAAACCCAAATATGGTTCTTTTCTTTGCTTGCTAGGTCGCTATCGAGTGAGCCTAAACGCAAGATTATATGTTCGGTAGCTTGACGTTTGGCATAAATTTGCGTGCCACATCCGGCACAAAAATATCGAACTTTACCTGGCGATGATTCGAATGAACTTAGCGCCTTGTGACCAAAGAGTTTAAAATCAATATCTTTAACCGCGGCGACACTTGAAAACGCAGCGCCATGGGCTTTACGGCATGTGTTGCAATGGCAATGCACAATATCGCCAACTTGCCCTGAAATTTCATATTTCACTTTGCCACACAGGCAACTGCCACTAATCATATATATCCCGTTGCTAACTATTCTTACTGTTTATTTATGTACGTTACTTATACTGAAACATCGCTTCAATTTTGTCATCGAACATGAATGTGTTTAATACCCACTCATTACGAGGTTTATAAAAATAAAACTTCCAGCGTAACACATGATTATCAAATTTTTGGAGATACAAAATTAACATTAATGACTCTCCGACCTCTTCGACCACTGCAACTTCAACGCTAATAGTTTTACCAAACCGTTGATTTATCATTGGCTGTTGCATTTTCATTTGGTCGATTAATGCAAAGTATTCATGTTCAGGAACAATTAAATAAGGCTTAGTCAGTTTTATTCCAGCCTCCATATTGCCTTGGCCTATTTCAGCCATCACACGTTTTGCTAGCTGCTTGGCCGCTATTTTTGTAGGTAAAGTATCAGCTAAAGTATTTGCGCTAAATAAAATGATCAAAAGTGTCAGTAATAAGTTTTTCATCCAAGCTCCAATGTATGCTGTAACAGCCGTTATTCCCAAAAGCCCCTAAGCAACTTTACCTTTGTTTAACAACACATTAAATACCCGCCTGCTCATATAGTTCTAATGGTAGCCCGTCGGGATCACTAAAGAATGTAAATTTTTTATTGGTGTATTCGTCAACCCTAATCTGCTCAACCTCGATACCTTGTGACATAAGATAGTCGCTAACCGCTTCAACACTATCAACATTAAAGGCCAAATGTCGCAAACCTAATGCCTCGGGGAAGCTGGGTCTTTGCGGTGAGTTAGCAAAAGAGAATAACTCGACCTGACCGCCATTGGGTAATTTCAAATCAAGCTTAAATGAGTCGCGCTCTGCTCGATAATTTTCAGCAATAAGCTCCAGCCCAAGAATTGACACGTAAAAGTGCTTCGACACTTGGTAATCGGAACAAATTATTGCTGCATGATGAATTGATTTAAGCACCTAATTTCCTTGGTATCTTGAATTGGGGTTGAAGTTAAATTTAACCGCTAAGGCCAGCTAACCTTAGCAAGTTGTGACAGGTTAGTCGATCAAGTTAATACCCAACGACGTTAACAAATTTACCGCTTCATAGCGGCAAAAACTGGCATTTTTAACCGTATTATTCTTGATATTAATGTTGTAATTTTTAGCTTGATTGAAATTTGCCGCGCTAAGGTTGGTATTATTAAATAAGCTATGGCTTAAGTCAGTATCAGAAAAATCGGCCCCTTTCAAATTGGCTTCTCTAAAATCAACATCATGTGCGCGACAGCCGGCAATGACTATTTTCTCTAAATTTAAGCCATAAAAAGAACATGAATCAATCATGCATTGGTTAAATGTTAACGGCGAGCTAAGCGCTAATCCACGCCAATATGCCATAGTCCAGTTGACCCCAATAACTTTACAGTCGATAAACTCAACGTCCGAAAACTTAACGTTATTGACCTCTAAATTATTGAGATTACAGTCGATGAATTGGCAATTATTAAATTCACAATTATAAAAAACGGCGGTGCTAAAGTCACATGACTTAAAGATACAATCATAAAACTCTTTACCTGCAAGTCTCTGTTGCCCAAATTTTAATCCATTGAAGTTTTGATCATGAAAATTGTTATTGCTCGTTAAATCTTTCACTCATTTTCCCTGTAATTTTTCCTGCCATAAAGCTGACTTATTTAAATCTTAATGCCCGGCTTACCGAGCTGATATTGGTTCAATAACGCGGCCAGTCATCCTGAATCAACTAGCCTTTCATTTCTATCAACAAAAATGTTGAATTCACCCGTACCAGTTTAAGCGATAATAGACCAAGACCATAATTAAGATTGTGGCTTAGTTGCCAACATCTTGGTCTTTTTAGCTATCGTTCTTTTGAGCAATAGCCTGAATAACCGCTCCTACTCCCGTGTGGTAAATTCCCTCAACCACATTGCGCTCAATCTCAGCCAAATGGATAAAGTCTAAGCCTTTAAGCTCATTGGTTAATGATTGCTTCGATTGCATAACGGCGACAGAGCTGCCGCCTCCAGTACCCAAACTCACTTGCTTAGGCGTATAGGCTTCAAGTAAAAACACCCCATTGGTCTTTAATCCGCGGGAAACTTTTTGATAAAGTTTACTGCGTTGAGCTGACGCCAAAGGAAAGAATATCGATATGATGGCGTCCCACTTATTTTCACCAAGCTCATAGTCATTTAAATCGGCATGAATAAACTCAATGTCAACCTGGTTGATTTTTGCGAGATTTTTCGCTTTTTCAATCCCGGCCCAAGATCCATCAACCGCCGTTACTGTGTATCCCTGCTGCGCAAGAAATACCGCATTGCGTCCTTCACCTTCAGCCAAACTTAACACCTTACCTTTGGGAATAGTTGTGACGTTTTCGATTAAAAAGTCGTTCGCTTTGGTTCCATAAGCATATTCTGGCGTACTATATCGTTGATCCCACATCTTAGTTTCCTCGTTATCGATGATGATTTAATGATACAGTCTATGCTACTACTTCAAGTCGACTTTAAGTCAAGGGCTAGTTTATGGATATTGCAAAGGTCGCTAAAATTGCTCGATTACCCGCATCAACACTACGATACTACGAACAAAGAGGTCTGATAAAGTCTGCCGGACGCCATGGGTTAAGACGCTATTATTCGCCAGAGGTCATCGACACACTCGCCTTAATAACATTAGGGCGTAATGTTGGTTTATCGCTCGATGAGATAAGTGAAATGTTGCTGCCCGATGGCGTGGAAATTGATCGTGCTTTACTGTTAGCTAAAGCCAATGATCTCGATAAACAAATATCCCAAATGATTGCGATGAGAGATGGCCTGCGCCACGCTGCCGCCTGTAAGCAATCTAGTCATATGGCGTGTCCAAAGTTTCTGCGCTTACTCAATATTTCAAGTAAAAAATGGCCACGGCTCAATAGCAAACTGTAATTGATTAACAATGACGACAGCGAAAAATTAGCGCTGCCTTGGCGTCAGATATTACGACAAGACCAAAATAAAATTTTAAATATTTTAATTTTTATGCAAAAAAAACAATGATAACCACAAGTAATATGTCATTCATTTTTGGTATTGCAGCAAGTTATATTTTCGATTATTGTGCAGCCATTATTTTATCGGTTTGTGACCAGTTACGAGGTTTATTATGCATGACAATCAAATTACCATTCTTGATGGTGGTATGGGCAGAGAGTTAGAAAAAAGAGGCGCCCCCTTTAAGCAACCAGAATGGTCGGCACTTGCCATGATGCAAGCACCAGAGATTGTTACAGAGGTCCACCAGGCATTTATTGATAATGGCTCAGACGTTATCACCACCAATAGTTATTCACTGGTGCCCTTTCATATTGGCGAAGAAGCATTTGCTAAGCGTGGTTTAGCGTTAATTGAAGCGTCTGGCCAAGTGGCACAAGCAGCCGCTAAAAAGTCAGCTAAATCTGTCCGTGTTGCCGGTTCAATTCCTCCGTTGTTTGGCTCGTACCGTGCTGATCTTTACGTGCCTGAGCGCGTCGAAGAAATTGTATCACCGCTGATTGCCGGACTAGATAACTACGCAGATTTTTGGTTGCTTGAAACCCAGAGTTTAATTTCAGAAGCCACCGCGGTTATCGAACAAATTAAGCTACGCTCAAACGTTGAAAAATCTATTTGGGTGTCTTTTACGATTGAAGATGCACAAGAAACAGAGCAGCCATTACTGCGTTCTGGTGAAAAAGTTGTTGATGCTGTTGAAGCCATGACCAAACTCGGTGTTGAAGCCATTTTATTTAACTGCAGTCAGCCAGAAATAATTGAAGAAGCGTTGATAGTCGCTAAAGCGACTTTAATAAAATGTGGTACACCCGCAATTAAGCTCGGTGCTTACGGCAATGCGTTTCCTCCACAACCTAAAGATGCAACGGCTAATGACGGCTTAGACGAGTTACGCGCAGATATCACGCCACTAGCTTATGCTAAAATGGCGCAAAAATGGATAGATAATGGCGCAAGCTTGATCGGTGGTTGTTGTGGTATTGGCCCGGAATATATTGCGGAACTTGCGCAAAGCTTAAAAGATTAAGCAGCCCTTGTTTTAGTTTGGCTTTAACTGTTAACAGTTTCTATAAACGAGTTCAGTGACTTTATGATGTGCTTTTAAATCTGTCACTATATTCAATATTGACGTAAGCACAGCAGATACTTTTCTTTGCTTCGCCAAAGAAAAGTATCCAAAAGAAAGGCGACCCTACTTTAATTGCTAATATTCAATAGAATAGCCGTCTTAACGAAACCGCTTTTTATGCGCGTCTCGGCTTTGGCATCCTGCGTCGCTCTAACTGCGCCATCCATGGCTTCGCATGCGCAAAAAGCTAAAAAATAATCCCTGATTTTTTCTCCTAACGGCCACTCTATTGAATGCAACTAAAACAGGGCTAGGAAACAACTGTAGCTTGGACGTATAGTTTACTTATCGTATTTATGTGTAAAATAAGGCCAGCCACAGTTAACAACATATGCTTGTGTTACTTTTTTATATCTGAGTTGGGGTATAGAAACTTTTCTTGGGCGCATCGAGTATCACATTGGTCGTCACCCGTTTTATCAACGGATTGGCGACCATTAACCGCTCGATAAAAGCGTCGTACTCAAGTGCGCTCGGCGCGGTTACCAACACCATTAAGTCAACGCTGCCTGTCACGTAGTAAATTTGTTGAATGTTTTTCTTATCGTCTGCCCAAGACTTAAATTGTCTAAGCGCGGTGTAATTGTCTCGCTCTATTTCTAATCCAGCAAAAAAACTAATCGTGTGCGCGGTATATTGAGCATCGATCACCGCAATTTCTTGGGTGATAACCTTAGCGTCTCTTAATTTTTTTAACCGTCTTTGCACCGCTGATGCGGACAGGCCAACTTGCTCGGCGAGTTTTTCGGCCGGTAAACGGCAGTCATTTTGAATAATGTCGAGAATGTTAAGGTCAAAAGAGTCGAGTATCATGAGCGGATCTTATATTGATGTCATTGGCGTAAATTTACAGCTTAAGCAGTGCTTGGCGTTTTTCTGCAAAAACGCCATAATAACGCATAAAAGATCCTGAGATCTGTTTTATTTTGACGAGAATACTCCTTGTTTTAGCCCCATACTAGTGACATTAATTTCAAGCTCAATGTTATTCGACTATGTCTATATCTCAACCTCAAGCTCAGCCTCATCATTATCAGCCACAAACATTAGCCCTTAATGCCGGCTTACAGCTTAATCCTAATACCCAAGCTATTTCCCCCAATGTATCGATGTCGGTTAATCATCAATTAACCCCTGGTGATGGCGGCTTCTCTGCTAATGGCTGTGGCGACTTAACGCAATTGCCTTTTTCATACGCAGGATGGACCAATCCAACGGTGCGTCAATTAGAGCAACGAGTCGCGGCGTTGGAACATTGCGATGATGGTTATGCAACCGCATCGGGCATGGCAGCCATTTCAGCGGTGTTCTTCTCATTATTAAAATCCGGTGATCATCTCATTATTGCCGACGTTTGTTATGCGGCAACCAATGAGTTGGCATTACAAATGTTGCCTTCATTTGGGATTGAGGTAACCTCAGTTAATCTGTCAAACGTGGCTGATGTTGCCGCAGCGATAAAACCTAATACTCGGCTAGTTTTTGCGGAAACCCCCTGCAACCCGCTATTAAGACTCACGGACTTGCAGGCGCTTGCTGACCTATTAAAACCACAACACATTTTATTGGCGGTCGACTCAACGTTTGCGACGCCCGTTATTACTCGCCCTGCTGATTTTGGGGTCGATTTAGTCATTCATTCATTAACAAAATTCATCAATGGTCATGGCGATGCATTAGGCGGCTGTGTGGTTGGCGAAAAAAACCTGATCGAGTCAATTCGTTCTAGAGCCGGCGTATATCTCGGGGCAGTGATTTCACCCCATAATGCGTGGTTAATTATGCGCGGCATTGAAACGCTTTATCCGCGCATGAATATGATGTGCCAATCCGCCCATCAAATTGCGAGCTGGCTTGAAAACCATCCGCGAGTTAGCCAAGTTAACTACTCTGGTTTGTCTTCTCATCCGCAATACGATTTGGCTCAAAAACAAATGGAACAACCGGGCAGCGTTATCGTGTTTCAAGTCGATGATATGGATTTGCTTGAACAGCGTTTTTCGACCGAGGCCAAGATATTTTATTATGCTTTTTCAATTGGCCACCAGAGAAGCCTTGCGGTTTTAATTCGAACCGATGAACTAATGTCTGCGACCTATCGATTATCGCCAGAACAGCAAGCCGATTACCTGCGCTATGCCGGTCAAGGCGTTATTCGTTTATCAATTGGTTTGGAAGCCGCCAGTGATTTGATCCAAGAGTTAACCGAAATGCTTAGATGAGTTTGCGCTTGTTTAGTGCATTTTGTTCTGGAGCACTAAACAAGCGCAGTACCTGTGGCTGCTGCAATGGTGCTGTAATAGTGCTGGGGCCAAAAACGGCCTAAGCGCTAATTTTCCAAATTACTGCACCGACATTGAGCAACATCAGTGGCAACACTAACATAATAACCGAAGATGCAAACATTACAATCTAGATTAAGCCTATGAAATTAAACAAATTTAACACCGATGATTAAGCAATAGTAACGTCAAAACCAGCTGACTAACTTCGAACACCAACCTAAGTTGTTAACCGCAATATGAGTGCTTATCACCTGACGTGTTGAAAATTATAACGGCCTTGCTTAACGCTTAATATTTCACGACCAAAGTAGTGCACGTCCGACGAGTAACTGATTGAATTTAGCCGTATGTGAGGTAGTTCTTGATTAAGGTACTCTTGCCCGCCCAGGCTAACCCAGCCTAGCATGCAACAGCAACGATGCTGTTGAATATACAATCAATAAAAATAAATTAATAATGAGGAATGTTATGAAAAAGTTCATGAAAACCATTGCTTCAGGTGTGGTTCTTTCATGCAGCTCGTTAGCTGCAACCTACTCTTTTGCTGGCGAATCAGCACTAGAGAACATCCTCAATACGGGTGAATTAAAGGTCTGTTTCGAAGCGGGTTACATGCCCTTTGAAATGAAAACTAAAGACGGTCGTTTTATTGGTTTTGATATCGACTTATAAAACATATGGCGCGTTCTATTGGCGTAAAATTTGTGCCGGTAAATACCGCATGGGACGGGATCATCCCAGCATTGCAAACCAATAAATGTGATATTATTTTGGGCGGCATGACTATTACCCCAGAGCGAAATCTTAAAGTTAATTTTTCTTCACCTTACATTGTCTTGGGCCAATCACTGTTAATTTCACCAAAATTAAAAGGCGAAATTACCAGCTATAAAGATCTTAATGACCCTAAATACACCGTCGTATCAAAACTAGGTACCACAGGTTCATCGGCTGCCAAGCGTTACATCTCTAAAGCTAAGATCGATCTTTACGAGACAGCTGTCGACGCCGTATTACAAGTAACTAATGGTAAGGCTGATGCTTTCGTTTATGACTTCACATACAATGCAATTTATGGTTCTCAGCATAGCGATAAGCTAGTTCACCTCGACACACCTTTTACTTATGAGCCACTAGGCTGGGCTGTTCGTCAGGACGATCCTAACTTCCTAAACTTTTTAAATAACTATTTACGCCAAATAAAAGGCGATGGTACTTATGACCGCATGTACAACAAGTGGTTTAAGACAGATGGTTGGTTGAAAGACGTTCAATAAACACATTTTTGATCACCTTAATCTGAGCAGCCATAATCGCTGCTCAGTTTATTAGAATAATGAAGAGAAGTAATAACATGCAGTCTAAATCTGGTCGCTGGGTGGGGCACGGTATATACGCCTTATTGATGTTTACGTTGGTCGGTGCGATCTATTTATCTGGCAAAAGTATTAATTACAATTGGCACTGGGACAGATTATGGCCCTATGTCATCAATACTGAAATGCAAGATATCCCAGCCGAAAGCGATGGTACGGCGCTAATCGCTGATAATGGCACCATAACCATTGAATTTGACAATGGTGATACCCCGCAAATTATCACCCAGTACGACAATAAACTAATCAGCAATGGCGACTTGATATTTCAAGGCGACAGCGTTGCACAGTTTAATAATTGGCGCTTTGGTCCGCTGGCGCTCGGTTTATGGATGACCATAAAAATATCCTTCGTGTCGCTGTTTTTTGCCCTGTTGTTGGGGCTAGTCTTTGGATTAATGCGGGTATCGAACAATACCGTTGCTCGTGATTTGGCCTTTACCTACGTTGAAGTTATTCGTGGCACCCCACTGTTAATTCAAATATTTATTGTCTATTTCTTTATCGGCACCGTGCTCGATTTAGACAAATTCACGGCCGGTGTCGCTGCCCTTTCCATTTTTACTGGCGCCTATGTGGTCGAGATTATTCGAGCGGGCATTCAAGCGGTCCCGGTTAGTCAAATGGAAGCTGCGCGCTCAACGGGTATGACATACTATCAGGCAATGACCTATGTGGTGCTGCCTCAGGCGTTCAAACGCTCATTGCCCCCGCTGGCTGGGCAATTTATTAATTTAATTAAAGACTCTTCGTTGGTTTCTGTCATTGCAATAACGGATTTAACAAAAGCAGGACGAGAAGTGGTTAGTGGCAGTTTTGCCCCTTTTGAAGTGTGGTTTACTGTAGCTGCATTGTATTTATTATTGACGGGTTCGTTATCATGGGCCATTCAACAGTTAGAGAAAAGGTTATCAGCCAGTGACTAGAGAATATACCGGCGATGACATGATTGTCGCGACCCATATTGATAAGTTTTATCCTAACGGTTGCCACGCGCTTAAAGATGTTTCAGTGACCGTTAAACGTGGCGAAGTGGTGGCTATTATTGGCCCTTCGGGTTCCGGCAAGTCGACCTTGTTACGTACTTTTAACCAGTTTGAAGAAATCAGTGCTGGCAGCATAATGGTTGATGGCGTCGACATGTATGACAAAGCGACGGACATTAATCAGCTGCGTGAAAATATCGGCATGGTATTTCAAAGCTTTAACCTTTTTCCGCATAAAACGGCCTTAGAAAATGTGATGCTTGCACCACTAAAAGTGGCCAAACGTCCACTAAAAGAGGTCGAGGCGCAGTCAACGTTATTAATGAAGCAAGTCGGATTATCAGAGCGCATGAACAACTACCCATCGCATTTGTCGGGCGGCCAACAACAACGCGTAGCAATTGCACGAGCGCTCGCGATGACGCCTGATTTAATGTTATTTGACGAGCCAACCTCGGCACTAGATCCAGAAATGGTTGGTGAGGTGCTCGACGTTATTAAAGGCTTAGCCAAAGTGGGAATGACCATGGTTATCGTGACTCACGAAATGGGCTTTGCTAAAGAAGTGGCTGACAGGGTCGTATTTATGGAAGACGGCGCGCTGCTGATTGATGATATACC
>Ga0209292_1004448_pt1 | contig 14798 bp, 12 predicted proteins | sample GOMGulsemesocosm_2_FD_184634 | JGI IMG/M metagenome (GOLD analysis project Ga0209292, IMG submission 184634) | Methane-oxidizing microbial communities from mesocosms in the Gulf of Mexico - GOM9C Gulf of Mexico (SPAdes) (version 2) | ecosystem: Environmental > Aquatic > Marine > Cold seeps... | reverse complement strand
AGCTTGATCACCAGATAAATTTTCAAAAAACTCGGCGGTTCCTGATTTTGCAATAGTCCCTAGAGAACTAATTACTTCTTCACGGTTCATACCAATACCGTTATCTGAAATTGTTACTGTTCCTGCTTTTGCGTCAGTGCTGATTTTTAATTTTAATTCAGCATCACCTTGATATAAATTACCATCTGAAAGCGCTAAAAAACGTAATTTATCAGCAGCATCTGATGCATTTGAGATAAGCTCACGTAGGAAAATTTCTTTATTTGAGTATAAAGAATGGATCATTAAGTTTAGGATTTGTTTAGCATCTGTTCCAAACGAATGGTTTTCTTTATTTAATTCAGCCGTCATTGAGGGTTCCATATATCTTTAATAAATCATATTCAAACTGATTCTATGTTTGAGTATTTGTTGGGGTATCACCTAAGTCACTCTAAGTTCAGAGCTTCAGGACTTAGGTATATCATTTATGAAATAGATATGGGGTAGCAAAAAATAAATTCAAGTAAAATTTAGTATTTCTATTAAAAAGTCCTTATCCGAAGTTAAAGACTTTATCTATTTGTATAAATAAAACTCAAACGATTACCTAAGTGTGAAAATCTAAATTTTTAATCTTCTGTTGTATCTCTTCAAACCTTAAATTTTCACAACAAGCAAAGCCTGATAATTTTTTAATTTTATTTCGTGCAAATATTGGAATACTGATGCCCGCTAAAAATCGACTATATATTCCTAAAGTCAGTTCGTGCGCAACTTTATCACTTAGGTGATTTTTAAATTCACTTAATGCTGAAATTAGAAACTCATCTCCTGGAAATTCAGTCTTTTTAGAGTATGCTAATTTAGCAACTTGACCTCGACACACACTACAATGACCACAATTTTCTGGTGAATTAAAATCGTCAAAATACAATGCCAAGTTACGACTTAAACATGTATTTAATTCAAAGAATCTCACTAGCGTCGCTATTCGTTTAACTTCCTTTTGCTCTTTTTCGACAAAATAATCATGTAAACTTTGTACCAGCTGTGATTCATTAAGTTTATTAGTATCAATATTAAACACTTCTGTTATACGTTTAGTTTCAAGTTCAATTTGACCTTTTTCAGCTAAGTAATCTAGAGCAGCAACAACACGCCCTCTTTCAGTAGCATAATCTTGATATAAAGCGTCGAAGTCTAATGTTCCCCATACTTTCTTAAATTGTGTATGGCTAAAAATAGCGGATAGAAATGTACTTCTCTCTTGCGAAAATCCTGCTAGTATTTCTTGTTTCTCTTGTAGAAACTTATATTTAAATTCTGCAAAATAGGAGTACATCGGTTTAATTACATTCAATAATTCTAATTGAACTAATAATGTTTTTAGGGGAAGCTGTTTAATATTGCTCGCATTTGATAATCCCGTGGTTTGTAATTCCCACTGCCCAGTATCATGCTCAGTTAACATATTATCAATTATAAATTTAATACTGTTTTTCTCTGGTGTATCGCCAAATACAAAATTTTCTACTGTATTAATACCATCTAAATTAGCGAGGGTAAAACATTGCGATATTTGGCCATCTCGCCCCGCTCGCCCAATTTCTTGAGAGTAGTTTTCTATTGATTTGGGTAAATCGTGATGGATCACAAATCGTATATTAGACTTATCAATCCCCATACCAAAAGCGATTGTAGCAACAACAATTTGAACTTTATCATTCATAAAGTCATTTTGGATTCTTTGCCTTAAGTCATTTTCAAATCCAGCATGATAAGCGCACGCATTAATATTATTAGATTTCAGAAATTGCGCAACTTGCTCTGCACTGTGTTGCAAAGTAACGTATACAATTCCAGAACCTGATTGACTATTTATCACATCAAGTAGCATTTTGTTTTTGTTATCAGCTGAAACTGGCACCACTGATAAATCTAAATTTTCACGATAAAATCCCGTTTGGATCACATGCGCGTCTTGAATATTAAAACGCGCAGCCATATCTTTTTTAACCTTTTTGGTCGCTGTCGCCGTTAAAAGTAAAGTAAGTGGGATATTCAGTTGTTTACGATAATCTGGTAATTTTAAATAGTCAGGTCTAAAGTTATGACCCCACTCCGAGATACAGTGAGCTTCATCAACTACTAGCATAGAAACATCAACAGATTGAATAAACTGCCTAAAGCGTTCATTTTTAAATCGCTCGACAGAAACCATTAAAATCTTTGTATAACCAGAGCGCACATCACTCATTACTTGTTTATTTTGCTCTGGTGTTAAAGTTGAGTCAATACTAGCCGCCTTTATCCCTTTTTTAGCTAGAAATTCTAATTGGTCTTTCATTAAAGCTAATAGTGGCGACACAACTAAAGTTAAATGCGGTAAATGTATTGCACTTAATTGATAGCAAAGAGATTTTCCTGATCCAGTAGGGAATATTGCTAATGACGATTGACCATTTAATAATTGTGTAATCGTTTGCTCTTGACCTTGGCGAAACGTATCAAAACCAAACCACTGCTTTAGTGATCCACTGAGATCAATGTTCATTTGTCGCTTCCTTTATTTATATCAGCAGGTTAAAAAGTATTTATGGAAAAATTAATTATTAGCTTTAAAAAACTAAACACCAATATTCTATATTTATTCTTGTCTTTTTACTGTCTCATTTAAAATAATTTAATCAGACACTTGATAAAATGTACTTTACTGTATAAATTACCAGTATAGTTACTGTATGGATAAACAGCATGTTAATTTCTCTCGAAATCGAAAATTTTGCAATAGTAGACAAACTCAATGCCGAATGGGGGCCAGGAATGACCACCATAACGGGAGAAACGGGTGCCGGAAAATCAATTGCTATCGATGCTTTATCATTATGCTTAGGTGAACGCTCTGAATCATCCGTTGTAAGACCTAAATGCGAACGCGCTCAAATTAGTGCGCAATTTGATATTCACAATCTTCCTAAAGCAAAAAAATTCTTAAAAGACAACGATCTGATCAGTGATACTGAGTGCTTAATACGCCGTGTTGTTAATAAAAATGGCCGTAGTAAAGGCTATATTAATGGTATTGCAGTGACAGCTAGTCAGCTTAAAAGTTTAGGCCAATATTTGATTTCTATACATGGACAACATGCACATCAATTATTAACAAAACCAGAACATCAATTACATCTATTGGATGAGTATGCAGGACACTTAGATTTGCAGCAAAATGTGAATCGTGCTTATGGTAAATATCACACACTAAAAAAAGAATTCAAACAGCTATCAGAACAACACGCCCAACAACAAGCACAGCTACAATTACTTGAATATCAAGTTGAAGAGTTAGATGAATTTGCACTACAAGAAGGTGAATTTGAGCAAATAGAGACTGAACACAAAAAGCTAAATCATAGCCAAACTTTAATTAGTGCATGTCAACAACAGTTACTCCAACTATATGATCAGGAAGGCGCTAATGCCTTTGGCTTTGTACAGCAAAGTGCAAACCAATTTACCGAGTTGTCTTCCATTGATAAAGCACTCGCGCCTATCAGCGAGTTGTTAATTGAAGCGAGTATTCAAATTGAAGAAGCGGCTGTTGAAATCCGCCAATATCAAGATAGAACAGAATGTGACCCTACCCGCTTAATTGAAGTGGAGGAACGTATGAGCCAGGCTTTGAATTTGGCAAGAAAACACCATACAAACCCTGAGACTTTATATCAACTTCATCAAGATTTAGTATCTAAACTCAATAATATTAGTTCTAATAACGCGAGAATTGAAGCGTTAGAACAATTAATTTCAGATGCTTTAAACGAATATCAATTACATACCAAGTTACTCAGCGATAGCCGACTGTCAGCGGCTGAAACACTTAACACATTGATCAGTTCAAGTATGCATCAATTATCTATGGAGCATGGTTGCTTTAAAATTGACATAAATTATCAAAATGATCTGAGCCCAAATAAATTTGGTTCCGACTGTATCGAGTTTTTAGTATCAACAAATCCGGGTCAGCCGCTACAAGCATTAGCTAAAGTAGCCTCTGGTGGTGAGTTATCTCGAATAAGCCTTGCGATCCAAGTAATTATTGCAGGTAAAGTAACAACACCCACTTTAATTTTTGATGAGGTTGATGTGGGAATTTCAGGACCTACAGCTGCTTCTGTAGGTGAATTATTACGAAAACTAGGTAAATCTACTCAAGTAATATGTGTCACACATTTACCACAAGTTGCAAGTTCTGGACACCAACAGTTTTTTGTTTCAAAACAAACTGATGGACAACAAACATCAACTCAAATGTTAGCACTAAATAAAAGTGGTAGAGCTGACGAAATAGCCCGTTTATTAGGTGGAAATAACATAAGTAAAGCAACTTTAACAAATGCTAAAGAACTGCTTAACGCCCATAATTAACCGCTATGATCTTATTTTGGACTGGTCATTCTTAGAATTAAAAAAGAGCTATAAAGCTCTTTTTTAATTATTAGCTGCTAGTTACACTTAACTCGCTGTATTTAATGGCTCAAAGCTTTTAACTAAATCATCAACGGCTTTCATCTGGCTCAAATAAGCTTCAAGTTTAGCTAAAGGTAAAGCACAAGGACCATCACATTTTGCTTGTGAAGGCTCTGGATGCGCTTCAATGAATAATCCAGCGATACCCAATGCGATACCACTTCTGGCAAGTTCCGTTGCTTGAGCACGTCGACCATCAGCAGAATCAGCTCGGCCACCTGGGCGTTGTAATGCGTGTGTTGCATCAAAAATGACCGGAGCTTGTTGCTTCATATCATCCATGCCTAACATATCAACAACTAAGTTATTGTAGCCAAAGCTTGAACCTCGTTCACATAAAATAATTTTGTCGTTGCCTGCTTCATGAAACTTTTTAATAATGTGACGCATTTCATGCGGCGCTAGAAATTGTGGTTTTTTAATGTTAATGACCGCACCCGTTTTTGCCATAGCAACCACCAAGTCTGTTTGACGTGCTAAAAATGCAGGTAATTGTATTACATCTACCACTTCAGCAACTGGCATAGCCTGATGAGTTTCGTGAACATCAGTAATAATAGGCACATTAAAAGTCTTTTTGATTTCTTCAAAAATCTTTAATCCTTCCTCCATACCAGGACCGCGGTATGAATTGATAGATGAGCGATTTGCTTTATCAAATGACGCTTTAAAAACGTATGGAATACCAAGTTTTTGTGTCACTTCAACATAATGCTCAGCGATTCGCATCGCTAAATCTCGAGACTCTAATACATTCATGCCACCAAATAAAACAAATGGCTTATCGTTTGCAACTTCTACTGATTGAACTTTAATAATATTTTTATTCATTATTTATCCTTAAGGTGCAACAGCTTGCATCATTAATCCACAAATATATGCCATATAGGTGCCTACGCCATAACCTAATACGGCTAATAAAACACCTACAGGTGCAAGTGAAGGATGAAAAGCAGCTGCGACAACAGGCGCTGAGGCGGCACCACCAACATTTGCTTGAGAGCCTACAGCCATATAAAACAATGGAGCTTTAATTATTTTAGCGACAATCAACATTAAGCTAGCATGTATTAGCATCCAAATACCGCCAACGATAAATAATCCAGGATTATCAAATATGGCAGTAACATTCATATGTAAACCAATAGATGCAACTAAGATATATAGGAAACTAGTTGCTACTTTTGATGCCCCAAAAGCTTCAATATGGCGTACTTTTGTAAATGATAAACTAATACCTATCGTAGTTGATATTACAATTAGCCAAAAGAATTTGCTATTTAAACTATACTCACTTGCCCACGCGAAATTATTACCAAAATATGGACCTAAGATATCTGCTGCAAAATGCGCTAAGCCGGTGATACCAAAAGCAATCGCTATAATTGTCATATAATCATTAAGAGTTGGCATACGTGCATGTTCTGCATGATATTTTTGAACACGATTTTTTAACTCTTCAATTGCTGAAGTATCAGCTCCTGTTTTTGCATCAATTTTTTTATGGTTAGCTGCCATAATTAATAATACAGCCATCCATAAATTCGCGACAATGACATCTACAGTAACCATAACAGAGAAAATATCTCCACCAACTTCAAACATCTCTTTCATTGAGGCTTGATTTGCACCACCACCAATCCAACTTCCAGCAACAGTTGTCATACCACGCCATACAGCATCAGGGCCATGGCCACCCACTATTTCAGGATTGATTGCACTCATTATTAATATCGCAATTGGACCACCAATTACAATACCGAGTGTACCGGTTAAAAACATAATTAATGCTTTTGGGCCTAAGTTTAAAATTGCTTTTAAATCGATACTAATGGTTAATAGAATCAAACAAGCTGGTAATAAAAATCGTGAAGCAACATAATAAACATTTGAAGCACTACCATCTACTATGCCAAACGTATTTAGCAGAGAAGGTAAAAAGTAACATAATAATAATGCTGGGACATATTTGTAAAACTTCACCCAAAATGAGTTTTGGCTACTTGATGTTTTAAAAATAAAACCTAAAATAATAGCTAATAAACCAAGAACAACTGCATCATTCGTGATTAAAGCTGAATGTGTGTCAGCCATTTTCTCTCCTAATTATATTTATATTAAACCCAATTAACAGGTTAGTTTTTAATGGATTGTATTTATGTTATTTTCCATTTCTTCAAGTTGGTGCTGAATAAGTTCAATCGCAGGATCGTCTGGACACTCACTTATAAAGTACTCTAAATCTTCTCTTGCCATTTCAGAGCAATTTATATTTCTTAAAAGGTAACCCCGATCTCTTCTTTCATATGGATCATCACCCGTAATTAGCATTAAAAGTTCAATACAATTAAGCGCCTGATAATTTTTATTTTCAGAAATAAAAGCCCATTTTTGATGTGCTAAAAATAATTTATATAAATTATCTTCTGGTACGATTTGAAATGAATCAGCATTATCTTCTACTGATAAATTTTCAGGCTTTAAATACCAAGATTGTTGCCCTGAAGCTGGATCAATTAAATATCCTTCATCCTGACTCATTTTTACATTAACCATTAGACTTGTTTCGAAGACAACAATACAAACATCAAACTTAAGTTGATTTAACACATGCTTTAAAATGAGTGCTAAAGATAAATCACTACCTGTTCGGTAAATTAAAGAATAAGATAGACTATTCAATTTACTTTCTTCAATACGCTGACTTGTACCACTAAAAGCCCAGTCACTATAAAAGTGATCGACTAATGTATCCAAAATATCATGTTTAGTAATGCAACTGCTTACTACTTTTTCAGCTTCAATAACAAATTCATTCAAAATATCTAAATATTTTCTAACATCTGTTATGGCAAGCCATCTAAGTTCTGCTTTTAAACAGGCGTGTATGGGGTCTAGTTGATCATAATCTTGTTCATGATCATCAAACCAGATATCTGACTTCAATACCTGTACAACTCTATAAATCTCAAAAGGCCTATAGTTTACCTATATACCCAAGCCACTTCAAGATGCGAACTTCAGGACTACTGAGCATTTCATAATCTAGACGCATCTTTGTAGTAATGATGACTCCGATGGAACAACTAGCATGATTTGCTCAGAAGTCTCTAAAAGGTTGGTTTAGAAGCGAATTATGCTGTGTTATATATTTTGCAAAGGGAGCAACCATTCTCTGTAATCAACCCCTTGCCTAAAGCGTTTCTCATTCCAACTGAATCCAGTATTTTAAGGTGGTTTGGGTATAATTGATTTCAATTTGATTCGGAAAGGAAAATTAACCTTTTTTTGGACGTTTTTTATAGTATGAAAGGACAATAGCGATTGATAAAAACTAACTCAATCGCTAATTAAAGAGAGGTTTATAGAAGGAAAGCGTTTTTAGATCCAGCTAAATATCCAACGAGACATAGACATACCGTGCATAAACCTAAAATAAGACACTGCTTACCTTTATTCGTTTGTTTTAAAAAAACAAAGCCTAATGCGATATAAGTGATGACAAGTACAATTTTCTCTATTAACCATGTATGTTCAAGAGGGTTCATACCCACCATATAAATTAAAGAAAATGCACTAATTAAAAGTAAAGTATCTCCGATATGGCTACTTATAAATAAAACTTTATTTTTTGCTAATTGCCAATTATTTAATCTTGATATTGCACGTATATAAAATAACACGATACTCAGAATAACAAATGTTAAATGCATGTGTTTAATTGCGATATAACTCATTTACTTCAATTGCCCCTTATTTAATTTAATGGTCTTGATTTATTTCTAAAATTGTTTCAAAAAATTCAATATTACTACTTAATAAATCGACTAACTGTGGTTCAAAGTGCAAACCTTTTTGCTTTTGGATTTCATTTAATGTTTTATCCAAATCCCATGCTTCTTTATAACATCTTTTATGTCTTAAAGAGTCATATACATCAGCCAAAGCAACAATGCGACCATATACGTGTATTTTGTCACCTTTTAGCCCTCGAGGATAACCTGTTCCATCCCACTTCTCGTGATGATCTCTCGCTATTAAAGCTCCAGCATTGATAATTGAGCGACGAGAACCCTTTAAAATTTGATGGCCTTTTTCAGAATGTGATTTCATTAAATCCCACTCATCACTATTAAGCCCTTCTGGTTTATGGATAATCGTATCTGGAATGCCTATTTTACCCACATCATGTAAAGGTGCTGCATGTTTTAATATTTCAGATTCAACATCAGACAATCCATATAAGTTAGCTAATTTGCACGCGATATGAGCAACACGTTTTACATGGTTACCTGTTTCACTTGAACGCTGCTCAACAGCTTCCCCTAACCTATATACAATTTCTCTCTGGGTATCCTCTACTTCAGATTGAAGTTGAATATTCTCATAGGCAACCTGAACATTTTGTGCAAAAATTTCAATTAGATGTTTATGCGAAGGTGTTAAAGTCTTTGGTACACCTGAGACGTAAAGCATAGAATTGTGATTGCACTCACTAGAACAATAAGCAAAAAGATAATCATCTTTATAAACGATACTTTTTTCTCTGAGTGATTGCTGACAAGCATTTAGCTGTTCACCACTTAGGACATCTTCAAGAAACTTACCTTCTGATTTTTCAAAATCACCTTGGCCAGAAAATACAACTAACTTATTCTGATTATCATTTTCAATAGGATTACTTGCTACTAATGTCGTTGCATACATCGCTTCATCAACAGTTCCTATAATAGAGGTTAATTGTTGGATTACACCCTGAATAAAGTTTTCCATTGAATGTGCGGTAAAAATATCTCTTGAAGCGATAATTATTTTTTCTAGTCCTTGACGAGATTGTTCTATTGACAAAATATCACGGTATGAGCGTAAACTAGACATAACAACAGTAAATAGTTTTTGCGCTGTTAATTCAGTTTTAGATTTATAGTCATTAATATCATAATTAACTATCACTTGACGTTCAGGAGCTTGACCAGGCTGTCCGGTTCTTAAAATAATTCGAACATGATTATTTTTAGCTTGTTCTCGAATAAACTGTGCGACTTTAAGACCTGCATCATCCGTTTCCATAACAACATCGAGTAAAACAATGGCAACATCAGGATGTTTCAAGATCAGTTCTTTCGCTTCTTTTCCCGAATAAGCACTTAAAAACTCAAGCCCTTTACCTTGAAATTTAAAATCACTCAAAGCAAGTTTTGTAACCGCATGTACTTCTGACTCATCGTCAACAATGATTAGTTTCCATGTGCCTAGGTCAATGGTTTCTATTTCTTCTTCAGGTTCATCAGAAAATAAAAAGTCTTCTGCCATATGATACTCCTTTATATCTTTAACTCTATTTAATACCTAACTGTGCAACTGTAATCCGATCATTTCCAGATAAATCAGTATAGGTCTTAATACCTTTATAAGACATTTTGATTAAAAAATCACTTACTTGTTGAGATTGATTGTAACCATGCTCCAATAATAGTAAGCCATTATCATTGAGATGTGATTTTGCTTGCATAATAATATGTTTTAGATCAGCCATGCCATCATCTTGGGCAACTAAAGCACTTAAAGGTTCAAAGCATACATCACCTTGGTTTAAATGTGGATCATTTGGCTCTATGTAAGGAGGATTACTCACTATGACATCAAACTTTTTACTTTCAAAAGCACTAAACCAATTACTTTTTATAAATTGTACTTTACTAAATTGGTGAGTATTACTGAGCCTTATCCGGTTACGTTCTGCAAGTTCTACAGCAGCTTGAATACGATCACACCCAGTAATATCCCAACTTGGATACTCGCTGGCGATAGCTAATGCGATTGCACCTGTACCTGTTCCTAAATCGAGTAGAGAAATATCATTTTTTATTTCGAGTGCTAATACCTGCTCAACTAAAGTTTCTGTATCAGGTCTTGGGATCAAGGTTTGTGCGTTAACTTCTAGAGGCAAGCTCCAAAACTCTCTAAAACCAACGATGTGCGCAACGGGTTCACCTAGTATTCTTCTTTGCACCATTTCGAAAAAGATTTTTTGTTGTACCTTGGATAACTCTTTTTCAGGCCAAGTAAAGATATATGTCCGCGTTTTTTCAATACAGGCTAATAACAAAACTTCTGCGTCTAACTTAATGGTATCTGACTTTTTATCTTCTGGTAATGCCAAAAAGGCGCTGGCTGCAGCAGCCAACGCCTTTTCAATCGTCATAATAGTATCTATCACGATTATTGGTCACCCATCGACGCAAGTAAATCAGCTTGATTTTCTAACATTAATGGATCAATTACAGCACCTAAATCACCGGCCATAATCTCATTAAGTTTATACAGAGTTAGATTTATTCTGTGATCACTAACACGACCTTGTGAATAATTATAAGTACGGATACGATCGGAGCGATCGCCTGTACCAACAAGGTTTCGACGTTCACTGGCTTCCGCAGCTTGGCGTTTTTCATCTTCCGCTTGTTGTAAACGCGCAGCTAAAACAGACATTGCTTGCGCTCTGTTTTTATGTTGAGAGCGTTGATCTTGACATTCAACAACCACACCTGTTGGGATATGAGTTAATCGAATCGCAGAATCTGTTTTATTTACATGCTGACCACCAGCACCAGATGCACGGAAGGTATCAATTTTTAAGTCCGATGATTTAATTTCAATTGCTTCAGCTTCTGGAATTTCAGCCATAACAGCTACGGTACAAGCTGAAGTATGTACTCGGCCTTGAGATTCAGTTTCTGGAACACGTTGAACCCTATGTGCGCCTGATTCAAATTTCAGTTTCCCATACACATCATCACCCGTTATATGAGCGATAACCTCTTTAAAACCACCATGATCGCCTTCATTTGTCGTAACAACTTCAAGTTTCCATTTCTGTGTTTCAGCATAACGGCTATACATACGGAATAAATCACCCGCAAAAATTGCGGCTTCATCTCCACCAGTACCAGCTCTTACTTCTAAAAATACATTATTTTTATCTTTTGGATCTTTAGGCAGCATTAATACTTGTAGATCGTCTTCACACTTAGCGGCTTGTGCTTTTGCCTCTTTAAATTCTTCTTGTGCCATTTCACGCATATCAGGATCTGAATCTTTTAGCATTTCTTCAGCAGCTGAAATATCTTCACGCGCTTCCTTAAAAGCTAAAAATGTTTTTACCACGTCTTCTAATTCAGAATACTCTTTAGAAAGTTCACGAAAGCGATTTTGATCACTGATCACTGAAGGGTCACTTAATAATGCTTGTACCTCTTCATAACGCTCTTCAATTGTTTCTAACTTATGATAAACCGACTCTTTCATTTACTTTGACTGCCTATTCTTTTATTGATGATCACTCATCTATACCTAAAATATTTTTTAATTGGACTAAGTGGGCAAGCTCCCCATCTTCAGCGGCCTGTTTAATTGAACGCGTAGGCGCGTGCATTAAACGGTTACTTAATTTATTAGCCAATTCCAATATTACTTTTTCGGCAGGTTTACCTGCACTAAGTTGTGCTGTTGCACGTTCTACTAATTCATTTTTTATTCCGTTAACCTGCATACGATACTCTCGTATTAAGTCCACGGAATCGAGCGATTTAAGCCAAACTTCAAATTCGGCTACTTTTAAAACAATAATCTCTTCAGCTTCTTCAGCAGCTTTTAATCTACTTTGTACATTTTGATTTACAATCGCTTGTAAATCATCAACTGTATACAAATATGCATCATTTAATTGCGCTACCTGACTTTCAATATCTCTCGGTACTGCAATATCTACAAATAACATAGGTTTATAGCGGCGCGATTTTAACGCTTGTTCAACAACACCTTTGCCTATTATAGGCAATGTACTTGCAGTTGAACTGATCACAATATCTGAGTGTACCAATTGCTCTGGTACTTGTGCTAAAGATACGACATTCGCATCAAATTCAGCTGCAACCGTTTGTGCTCTAGAAATAGTGCGATTAGCAACAGTCATATTTTCACAGCCATTTTGCTGTAAATGTCGTGCAACTAATTCTATTGTCTCACCTGCGCCAATTAATAACACGTTAATTTTGTCTAGTTTACCATAAATATGCTTTGCAAGGCTCACCGCAGCATAAGCAACTGACACCGCACTGGCGCCAATATCTGTTTCTGTTCTAACTTGTTTTGCTACTGAAAATGTTTTTTGAAATAAGCGTTCAAGTAACACCCCTACGCAAGATAGGTTTTTAGCATTTTGATAGGCTTGTTTAATTTGCCCAAGTATTTGTGGTTCACCTAATACCAGTGAATCCAAGCCACATGCGACACGCATCAAATGCGAAACAGCCTTATTATCTGTGTAGCAATATGTATGCTGACTTAACTCAGTTTCTGTCAAATGATGAAAATCAGCTAACCACGCTAATAATATTTGGGAATTCTCGTTCTCAAGGCTACAATAGATTTCGGTTCTATTGCAGGTAGATACAATAACAGTCTCAAGAAACGCTGCAGAATTAAGCATTTGTTTCAAAGCAGTTTCTAGCTGCGCTACAGAAAAGGCGACTTTTTCTCGTAAATCAACCGATGCTGTTTTGTGATTAATACCTAGTACAACCAGACTCATAAAAAAAAGACCTATTAAACGATATTTATAATTTAACCCAAAGAAGAGCAAAATAATGCTTATAAAGACTGAATTTTACGAAAATCATTCGAATAAGGAAAGGAAGGAACGAAAATAGATGCGATTATATTTGATTTTGCTCATGTTTTTTTTATTTATGTCAGGCTGTGCCCATAAAATATCCGACAAACAGGATGTTTTATCAAATTGGCAAGCGCATTTAGACAACCAACATATTTGGAAAGCCAATGGAAAATTAGCTTTTATTGGCAAAGATGAACGTCTCTCTGTCAATTTTACTTGGCAAAATAAAGGAGATTATAAATTTCCTGATTATAAGCTAAAGCTAACAACATTTATTGGTACTCAAATATTAGCTTTGACTCAATCAAAATCACGTGCCCAGCTGGATTATGATGGTCAAACTTATTTGGATACCGATGCACAACATTTATTGAACAGACTGACTAACTTATCATTTCCAGTTAATGATGCTGCAAACTGGTTAAAAGGACGTCCTCAAAGTCAAAATATAGAATATGATGAATTTAATCGTATTATTTTGGCTACCATCGAAGATAATCAAGGTCTAAATTGGCAAGTAAAATACGATCGATATACAAAAAAGAATGGTGTTTGGCTACCCACAAAACTCAATTTAGTTAACAAAGATCTTAAAATTAAAATGCAAATTCATTCATGGCAATTCAATTAATGCAGAATAATACAGCACAACACATGTCGTTTATCGCACCAGCAAAGTTAAATCTTTTCTTACATATCAATGGACGTCGCCCAGATGGATACCATGAACTAGAAACATTATTTGTATTTTTAGATTATGGAGACATTCTAAATTTTGAAGTAACTGATAGTAAAAAAATTACATTAGTTGATGAGGTTTGTGATGTTAAACCTGAAGACAATTTAATTATAAAAGCAGCCTTAGCGTTACAAAAAGCAACCGGATGTACTTTTGGTGCAAATATATCTTTAGAAAAAGTACTGCCTATGGGGGGTGGTGTCGGTGGAGGTTCATCTGATGCTGCTACAACCTTATTAATTTTAAATTTGTTGTGGCAAACAAATTTATCACTGGAACAACTTTGTGAGATTGGTATCAAGCTTGGAGCGGATGTACCCGTTTTCATAAACGGTGTAGCTGCTATCGCACAAGGTATAGGTGAAAAGTTAAAACCTATTGATTTAGAAGAAAAATGGTATCTGGTTGTACATCCAAATGTACATATAAGTACAGCCAAAATTTTTGGCCATCCAGACTTGCCCCGCAATACGCCAAAACTTAAAGATGATTGGAAACAATCAAAAATAAGCAATGATTGCGAAGAATTGGTTAAAAAATACTATCCGGAGGTTGATCAAACCCTCCAGTGGTTGTTAAAATACGCTCCGTCGAAAATGACAGGCACAGGCGCATGTTGTTTTGCAAGCTTTGAAACACAAGCTCAAGCCCAAAGCGTCCTGGAAGCTTTGCCTAATTGCTGGCAAGGTTTTATAGCCAAAAGTGCAATGGTTTCGCCTTTACATAAGCAAATCAGCACAGAAAAAAAGTAACATACCCGACCGTTTTGTAGCTTTATTTTAAAGTTTCAACTTTAATATAAATTATATTCGGTAAACCCAATAGTCAGTGCCTGAGGAAATCTACTGTGCCAGACATGAAGCTCTTCGCCGG
>Ga0209292_1004447_pt1 | contig 14798 bp, 14 predicted proteins | sample GOMGulsemesocosm_2_FD_184634 | JGI IMG/M metagenome (GOLD analysis project Ga0209292, IMG submission 184634) | Methane-oxidizing microbial communities from mesocosms in the Gulf of Mexico - GOM9C Gulf of Mexico (SPAdes) (version 2) | ecosystem: Environmental > Aquatic > Marine > Cold seeps... | reverse complement strand
TACTTTTACCGGCATATTTAACACTTGTTTATATACTGGTATTTTACCGAGGGCATCACGAAAGCCTTTCGGCGGCTCAGGCTCTTTTAGCATCGCCAATAATTTACCAACATCACGCAGCGCACTAACATCACTTTGGCCCATGCCCATCGCGACTCTGTCAGGCGTGCCGAATAAATTAGTCAGTACCGGCATACCATAAGGTTCGCCATCTTTATCAACGGCATTTTCAAATAATAATGCTGGCCCTTTGGCGCGCAGGGTTCTATCACTTATTTCAGTCATCGTTAAGTGGGTAGAAATAGGCGCAGTAATGCGTTTTAACTGGCCAATACTTTCTAGCTGACTGATAAAATCTCTTAAATCACTATATTTCATTATTAACTACCAATACATAAACAAAAAACCAGTCATTAAGACTGGTTTTTACTAAACAATATTATTAGCTTACTTGCGTTTCATTGAATCAAAGAACTCATCGTTAGTTTTAGTCATTGCTAATTTATCGATAAGGAATTCAATCGCGCCAACTTCATCCATTTCATGAACAACCTTACGCAGAACCCACATTTTTTGTAATTCATCAGGCTTAGTAATAAGCTCTTCACGACGAGTACCACTACGATTAATGTTAATTGCAGGGAAAACACGTTTCTCAGAAATTTTACGTGACAGGTGTAATTCCATATTACCAGTACCTTTAAATTCTTCATAGATAACTTCATCCATTTTAGAACCTGTTTCTACCAGTGCCGTGGCAATAATAGTTAAACTACCACCTTCTTCAATTTTACGCGCAGCACCAAAGAAACGCTTTGGACGATGTAAAGCATTCGCATCAACACCACCAGATAGAATTTTACCTGATGAAGGAATTACGGTGTTATAAGCACGGGCTAAACGAGTAATTGAATCTAATAAAATCACCACGTCTTTTTTATGTTCAACCAATCGTTTGGCTTTTTCAATAACCATTTCAGCAACTTGTACATGACGACTTGCTGGCTCATCAAAGGTAGAAGCAATAACTTCACCTTTAACTAGGCGTTGCATTTCAGTTACTTCTTCTGGGCGCTCATCAATTAATAATACCATTAGCTCGGCATCAGGATAATTGTGAGCAATGCTTTGTGCGATGTTTTGTAATAATAAGGTTTTACCGGCTTTGGGCGGCGCAACAATTAAACCACGTTGACCTTTACCAATGGGTGACGCTAAATCAATAACACGCGCGGTAATATCTTCGGTAGAACCATTACCACGTTCCATGGTAAGTCTATTAATAGGGTGAATAGGGGTTAAGTTTTCAAATAAAATCTTATTACGCGCATTTTCCGGGCGGTCAAAGTTTACTTCGGTCACTTTTAATAACGCAAAGTAACGTTCGCCTTTTTTCGGAGAACGAATTTTACCTTGGATGGTATCACCAGTTCGCATACTAAAGCGGCGAATTTGGCTTGGTGATACATAAATATCATCCGGACCCGCTAAATATGATGAGTCTGCTGAACGCAAAAAGCCAAAGCCGTCTTGTAATATCTCTAAAACACCGCCACCAAAAATATCATTATCGTTTTCAGCATGTTTTTTTAAGATAGCAAAAATAATGTCTTGCTTACGTGTTCTGGCTAAATTTTCTAACTGCATAGACTCAGCTAATTTAACCAATTCATTGATGGATTTTTCTTTTAGTTCGGTAAGATTCATAGGGGCTTTCTTAAGCTATTTTAAGTGATTAGGTCTTGGCGATTGCCGATGACAGTGTGTTTTATGTGTGTTTTTTATAATCTTATATTTAAAATAAAGATAACAGAATTGGGATACAGAGAAGTTATTTTAAACTCAGGGTTTAAATTTAGCATTAAAAATTAACTAGGTAAAGGTAGGAGTTAAAATGTCAGTGATTATTTTACCTTTGGCTGTTGTAGACTAAAAGCCCGATGATTGATTCGGGCTTTTTAGTCTGATTAGTACTTTATAAATTTTTATCTAAAAATTCTTTCAGTTGGGTTTTTGATAATGCGCCTACTTTCGTATCAGCAATTTCTCCGCCTTTGAATAATAACAAGGTAGGAATACCACGAACACCGTATTTAGGTGGTGTCTCTGAATTATCATCAATGTTTAATTTTCCGACAGTCACTTTACCGTCGTATTCTTCCGCAATATCATTAAGTACTGGTGCTATCATTTTACAAGGACCACACCATTCAGCCCAAAAATCTACCAATACTAACCCAGATGCTTTTAATACATCTGCTTCAAAACTATCATCAGTTAGCTGAACAATCTTATCGCTCATCTTATTCTCCATTGTTATGGCTAAAGTGCCTTTGTCGTAATTATACCGTGATTCGGTATTTTTCCTATACTGTTTTCGTCTACATCGAGAGTAAATAGTTATGCTAAATAAATTAATTGCTTAATTAGACAACTATTTGTTAACAGAAATGTTAAGCTAGCGCGATGAAAAATACACATTTAACAGAAACAAAATTCGCGGACTTAAATCTTGCTCCACAAGTAGTAACCGGATTAGAAGCTATGGGCTTCAAAAATTGTACGTCTATCCAGGCGAAATCTTTACCTGTTCTGCTTCAAGGCACTGATATTGCTGGTCAAGCACAAACAGGTGAAGGTAAAACTATCGCCTTCTTAGCCGCCACCTTCCATCATTTGCTTCAAAAAGAAGCACCTAAACATAACCAGCCTCGTGCATTGATCATGGCACCTACACGTGAATTAGCGATTCAAATTCATCGTGATGCTATTGAAATGTCAAAAAGCACCGGACTACGCCTTGGTGTAGTGTATGGGGGTGAAGGTTATGAAAGTCAACGTTTAGAGTTAGAACAAGGCGTTGATATTTTAATCGGTACCTGTGGTCGCTTATTAGACTATATGAAACAAGGTGTTTATAACATCAACAACCTTGAAGTTATCGTGCTTGATGAAGCTGATCGCATGTTCGATTTAGGCTTTATTAAAGATATTCGTTACATGTTCAACAAAATGCCGCCAGCAACTGAACGCTTAAGTATGTTGTTTTCAGCAACGTTATCTTTTCGTGTTAAAGAGCTTGCCTTTGAGCACATGAATGATCCAACTAGCGTCGAAGTAGAGCCAGAGCAAAAAACTAATGTTCGTATCAGTGAAGAGTTATTATATCCTTCTAATGAAGATAAAATGGCACTGCTACAAACATTGATTGAAGAAGATTGGCCTGAAAAAGCTATCATATTTGCTAATACCAAGCATGTTTGTGAAAAAATCTATGATCATTTAATCGCAGATAAACTCAGAGTCGGTTTACTTACCGGTGATGTACCACAGAAAAAACGTCTAAAAATATTAGAACAATTTACCGCTGGATCGATAGATATTCTAGTGGCTACCGATGTCGCCGCGCGTGGTTTACACATTCCATCAGTAACACATGTTTTAAATTATGACTTACCTGATGATTGTGAAGATTATGTACATCGAATTGGCCGTACTGGCCGTGCCGGTGCTACTGGCCATGCGATCAGTTTAGCGTGTGAGCAATATGTATTTAATTTACCGGCCATTGAAAGCTATATAGAGCATGAGTTACCGGTAACTAAATATGATCATGAAGCGCTATTAACGGATCTACCTAGACCAAAACCTCGTCAACGTAGACCTAGATCAAACAATGCCAGAACCGGTGGTAATCGTGGTAATAGTAATTACCGTGGTCGTCGCTAGTACACTGCTTGGTAACTGATGACTACCTTGAAGATAACACCACAGTATGATGATAACCATTATGCTGTGGTTGATTTAGGCTCCAACAGTTTTCACCTGAAAATAACCCATCGAATAAACAATCAATTTCAAGCAGTAGATAAAGTTAAGCGTAAAGTTCGCTTAGCCGCAGGTCTTAATTGCGATAATATTTTAAGCCAAGAAGCTATCGAGCGTGGCCTTGACTGTTTACAGCTCTTCGCTCAACACCTACATAATATCCCAACCAAAAATATCCGCATTGTCGCCACTGCCGCTTTAAGAATAGCGACTAATCGTGATGATTTTATTACCGTCGCCAATAAAATTTTACCTCGTCCGATAATACTATTAAGTGGCGAACAAGAAGCGAATACTATTTATTGTGGTGTCGCCCATACTTGCCAAGATAGTTGCTCACAGCAAAAACTCGTTATCGATATTGGTGGTGCTAGTACCGAATTGATTGTCGGCAATCAGTTTACTGCGCTACACGCTATTAGTTTGAATATTGGTTGTGTTAGTTATCGAGAAAAGTACTTTACTGATGGTCAATTATCGCCAGAAAATTTTGCTAACGCTATTGCTGCGGCAGTAACAGTGATAACTCCAGAGGCGAATGCGTATATTACACTCGGTTGGCAGTTAGCTGTGGGTAGCTCAGGGACTATGCAAGCACTGGTGGAATTATTATCTCACCAACACAAAGCAGCGATTATTACCGCTGATTTTTTACGAGAGATCCAACAAAGGCTTATTGACTGTAAAACTATCGATGAGATTAAACTTGGAGGCTTAAGACCGGATAGAGCAGCGGTACTCGCGAGCGGTTTAACTATACTGATCGCACTATTTGAGTGCTTAGGTATTACTAAACTGGAATTGTCGACTGGCGCACTAAGAGAAGGGTTATTGTTTGATATGTTACCAAAGCATCCATAAAACGGCTTTGGTTACCAAGTAAATACAAATTTAAAGCGCTAGCTTGATAATTTCGCTTAACTCAAGGACAATTTATTTGCCAGTAGCCAGCCTATTGCAAATAAATTAACCGTCGAATTCAGTAACGTTAGCTGCTAGCGCAGTATTTATTAAGCTGAGATCAGGTTAGTCAACGTTTGTCGATTGTTGCTCTTCTTTCAGCCATTCTGCCACTTGCTTGGCGAAATAAGTCAAAATACCATCAGCACCTGCACGTTTAAAGGCCAATAAACCTTCCATCACACACGGTTTTTCTGCTAACCAACCATTATTTATCGCTGCCATGTGCATAGCGTATTCGCCACTTACTTGATAAGCAAATGTCGGTACCGCAAAAGTGTCTTTAACACGGCGAACAATATCTAAATATGGCATGCCTGGTTTTACCATTACCATGTCAGCACCTTCAGCAATATCTTGGGCAACTTCATGTAGCGCTTCATTACTATTAGCGGGATCCATTTGATAAGTATGCTTATCGCCACCTTTCAAGTTACTGGCAGAGCCAACAGCATCGCGAAAAGGTCCATAATAATTAGAGGCATACTTAGCTGAATACGCTAATATTTTCGTGTTTACAAAACCATTTTCTTCTAAGCCGGCTCTAATAGCGCCAACACGACCATCCATCATATCTGAGGGTGCGACGATATCAGCGCCAGCTTCAGCATGCGATAATGCCTGTTTAACTAGAATATCTTTGGTGACTTCATTGACCACATAACCACTAGCACCGGCCTTATTGTCATCACTTTCACTTAGAATGCCATCTTGACCATGTACCGTGAACGGGTCTAAGGCAACATCGGTAATAACCGCTAGCTCAGGAAAGTTGGCTTTTAATGCTCTGACGGTACGCTGTGCTAGGCCTTGAGGATTATAAGCTTCTTCTGCCATCAGTGATTTTTGATCATCCGGGGTTACTGGGAAAATAGCAATAGCCGGGACACCTAGATCAACTAATTCTTGTGCTTCTATCAGCAATAAATCGATACTCTTACGCTCAACTCCGGGCATAGAGTCAATCACTTCTCGCTGATTTTCCCCTTCTAAAACAAACACCGGATAAATTAAATCATTAACCGTCAGTTGATTTTCAGCCATTAAACGACGCGTATGTTCGTTTGTACGCATCCGTCGCATTCGCTTCGCAGGATATTGACCAAAAGCGGAGGTGGCAAAGCTATTATTGCTAACGTTCATGGTATTGTCTTCTATAAATTGATAAGTATGGATTGATTACGACCCGAATCTTTTGCTTGGTACAAGGCTTTATCGGCACAAGCAAAGAGCTGCTCCGGTAGCGCTTGATCTTGTTGGCTATAGGTTGTTACTCCACAACTTAAGGTCAGTGGTATATGAATGTTGTTATACATACATTGCTGCTTTGCTACGCTTTTTCGCAACAGTTCAGCTAAACCGATGGCGCCTTGGCTATCGGTGTCGGGTAAGATTAAACAAAATTCTTCCCCGCCATATCGAAAAGCCATATCAGCGCTCCGTTTTAAACTTTTTTTAATCTGTTCGCTTAACCACATTAAGCATTGATCTCCAGCCAAATGACCATAGGTATCGTTAACGTTTTTGAAGTGATCGATATCTATTATAATCAAACTAAGCGGCGTTAAGTTACGACGACTACGGCGATATTCTGCCATTATTTTTTGATCGTAAAAACGACGGTTAAATAAACCGGTCAGTTCGTCTAAGGTATTTTTTTGCTCGAGTTCATGATTAACCTCTTCTAACTCTTGCAAAGCGATATTAAGCTCTAATGTTCGCTCTTGCACTTTGTCTTCTAAAAGATCTTGGCTTTCTTGCTGCTCTTGTTCTAGCGCTACTCGAGCCTGTTCTGATGCTGCCATTGCTGATTGCAATGTTGACAGTTCATTAACCAGTAACTGTGTTTGTTGTTGATGCTTTTTTCGTTGAGAATTTACCAGAGCATACACAAAAGCACACGACAGCGTAATGCCAAGGAAAACGCCTAAAATAAAGGCTTTATTAGTAATAAGGTTAAAATCCATCACGATATAACTACTTCATTCATAGGTTAAAAACTTTTTTAGCATTCAAGCTAGTTTGGCAAGCTATTTCTGCAGGGTCAACCGCTATAAGCTCAGCGAGTTGCTCAACAACATAGGGTAAGTAACTTGGTTCGTTACGGCTACTCTTCGGTTTAGGCCTAATCGTTCTCGGGGTTAAATAAGGTGCATCGGTTTCGATTAACAACTTATCTAGCGGAATAAGCTTAACAATATCTCGTAACTCTTGCCCGCGACGCTCATCACATAGCCAGCCGGTGATGCCAATATACATATTGGCAGCTAAACATTGAGTTAATTGTTCTTTAGTTCCAGTAAAACAATGTGAAACCATCGCAGGAATATTATCTAGCTGGGGCTTTAGTGCCTCAAACCAAGGTTCAAAGGCATCACGTTGGTGTAAAAATAGTGGCATTGATAATTGAGCCGCTAACTGTATCTGTGCATTAAAAACGTTAAGTTGCTGTTCCGGAGCTGAAAAATTCCGATTAAAATCGAGACCGCATTCACCAATGGCCTTCACTTGAGTGTGACTGGCAAGCTCAGTCAACTGCTCAATATAATCATCATCAACACCATCAGCATCGTGAGGGTGAATACCTGCAGTAGCTGAGAGCATATTTGGGAATTGCTGTTGATAGTCACTGCATAACGTTAAGGCCAGCTGGCTTTCGGAGACACTGGTACCGGTGATCAACAACTGTTGCACACCGAGTTGTTTCGCTCTAGCAAGCACTTCGACGCGATCTTTATCAAAACGCTTATTGGTTAAGTTGACCCCAATATCGATAAGTTGCTGCACCATTTAACTCGCTAACAATAGAATCAAGTTTACTTGATAACATCTCATGGCTTTATTTCCTCGTCAGCGGGGTCATTATCTTCACTTTTGTAATGCAAAGACGCAATAAGAATACCCAGCTCAAACAAAATAAGCATCGGAATCGCTAACATCGACTGTGAAATAATGTCAGGAGGAGTGAGTAACATCCCGAGAACAAAAGCACCAACAACCACATATGGTCGTTTTTTTCTTAAGCTATTAGGGCTAGTTACGCCGGTCCAACACAGTAAAATAATTACGATAGGTATTTCAAAAGCAGTACCAAAAGCAAAGAACAATTTTAAAACAAAATCTAAATAGCTACTGATATCTGTGGCAATGGTGACACCTTCTGGGGCAACTGAAGAGAAAAAAGCAAACACCACCGGAAAAACCACAAAATATGAAAAAGCGATACCGCCATAAAACAATAAGGTAGAAGCTAACATTAGCGGCGCAACCATCCGCTTTTCATTTCGATATAACCCAGGAGCAACAAAAGACCATATTTGATAAAGTATATATGGCATCGCAATAAAAACGGATAACACGATAGTTAACTTAAATGGGGCAAAAAAAGGTGAAGCAACGTCGGTCGCAATCATTTGCGATCCTATCGGCATAGTAGCCAGTAAGGGTTGCGCAAGATATTGATAAATATCTTGCGAAAAATACGCCAAACTACAAAAGACCACTAAGATGCCTAACACAGCATGTAATAACCGTGTTCGTAATTCGAGTAAATGATCAAATAACGTAGAACCGGTCGTTGACTGTGTTTGTGAAGTAGATGAACTCATGAAGATGACTTGTGATCGTTTGAGGATGAATATTGAGTATTATTGTTATCTACCGTTGTTGGCGAAGAGTTATCTTCAGGACTGGCAGATGTATCTCGTTGCTTGAATGGCTCATTCATCATTGCCGCTGCACTTTTCAGTGCTTCAACAGACTCAGCCACTTCAGGGCTAAGGTTGGTCATATCGCTCTGCTCAGCTTTTTTTAAGTTGGCATGTAATTCGTGAATGCGTAACTCTTCTGTTAGCTCAGATTTAACAGAGTCACTAAAATTTCGCACGCCACTGATCCAGCCACGTACTGTACGAATTGCGACAGGTAAGCGCTCAGGCCCGAGCACAACTAACCCCATTACCGCAATGAGCATTAACTCCCAAAAACCAATATCAAACATAAACTATGCCTGGCTATTTTCTTTTTGGCTTTCTTTGCTTTCACTTGTAACAGTACTGTCTGCTATATTTTCAGTGGTCTTCTCTGCTGATTGAGGAACATCTTTTTCATCACCAACAGCTTTTTTAAAGCCTTTAATAGCCGAGCCTAAATCGCCGCCTAAATTACGTAACTTTTTAGTACCAAACAATAACACCACGATAACGGCAACGATTAATAATTGCCAAATACTGATTCCACCCATAACAAAAACTCCTATTATCTAATTGGTCTTATTATATACTTAAACGCGCTGATCAAACGAGCAAAAGCAGCCCTTAATAGCAAAATTATGGGATAAAACAGCATTTATGAAAATTTTAAGAGGTTAAGCGTAAGATTTATTGATATCGTTTATTGCAGACAACGATATTTTTTCCGGTCTACTGATATGATAACCTTGACCAAAGTCACAACCAACCGAATGAAGTTTATTTAAGGTTTCTTCACTTTCAATACCTTCAGCCACTAGTCGATAACCAAACTGCTCGCCTAAATCATGTAGAGCTTTTACTAGCGATAAATTTTTCTTATTGCTCTTTAATGTTCGAATAAATTCACGATCAAGTTTAATAAATTCAAAAGGGTAGCTATGTAGAAAACTAAACGATGAGATGCCAGAGGCATAATCATCTAAGGCTAAACGTACACCAAGATCTTTTAACTTTCGTAGGCCTTGCAAAGCAATCTCATTATGCTCAGAAAAAGCGGACTCTTTAAACTCTAAAATAAGTTTTTGCGGTTCAAAACTTTGTTCTTTAATCAAAGAAATTAAGTTATTCAGTTGATTAGTTTGAATTAAGTGCCGGCCAGAAATATTAATAGCGATAAAGGCATGCTGATGATAGATATCATGTTTCCATTCCTCCAACTGACGAGCAACATCTTTAACAACCCAGTCCTCAATCGCTAAAATGATACCCGTTTCTTCAGCGAGAAAGAGGAATTCACTTGGTGTCAACAATCCTTTAGTAGGATGCTGCCAACGTAACAGCGCCTCAAATCCTATCGTTGTAGAATTTTCTAAATTAGAAATTTTTTGATAATGTAGTTCAAATTGTTGATGTTCAATCGCAAGACGGAGCTCTTGTTCTAAGGTCATTGTCGCGACCAGTTTCTCGCGCATACTATCATCGAAAAAAACATACCGCCCACGCCCTAAGCTTTTTGCTTGGTACATTGCCGCATCAGCATCACGTAAAATTTCATCCGGGTTTTTATATTGGGTACTGCAGACCGCAATACCGATACTAGCATTCGAATAGAGGGTATTTTTTTCAATCGTGTAGGGTTTCTCAATCGCACTAATAATGCGATCGGCAATTTCTTCTGCGTGATCAGGTTTTAGTGAATCCAGCAAGATTACAAACTCATCGCCACCAAGGCGAGCTAAGACATCATTATCTCTAACGCAAGCACGCAAACGATTAGCGATTTCAATAAGAAATAAATCACCCGCATGATGGCCTAAGGTATCATTAATCATTTTGAATCGATCAAGATCGATAAACAAAACCGCAAATCTTTTATTGGGATGGCGCTTTAAATGCTTAAGTGCATAATCTAAACGGTCAGAAAACATCGCGCGATTGGGGAGTTTGGTAAGGGCATCATGATGAGCATCAAAATAAAGCTGCTGTTCGGCTTTACGTCTTTCTGCGATTTGCATACGCAGGTTAAGGTTAGCAGCCTGTAGCTCTTGAGTACGTGCCGTGACTAGCGCTTCCAGCTCTTTAAGATGCTGTTGCTCAAGTACCTGTCGTTGTACTTTTTCCTGTTCAAGTTGCTCGCTAACATGTTGCAGTTCAAGCAACAATGTCTCTACATTACACAACTCTTGCGGTGCATTTGGCTGTTTTTCTACCCTTGGTTCCATCAAGGTTCCCATCTTTTATCTATTATCTTTTATACCTGCTTGAACAAATTAAAAACAAGACGTTCAACCGGAGAAGATTTTATTTTTAGAGCATTAGTGTATCAAATTTTTTGCGCTAGGCTAGCTAAAATGCTCAAAAAAATAGCAGTTTTATAAATTAACTACGTTTTACCTATAAAAAAACGGCAAAATATTGCCGTTTTTTTATAATTTATTACACTATTTATTTAATAAACAGATACTTATTGGTTTATTTAAAGCACCATAGTGTTCTTTAATTTAGATAACGCATTTTTCTCAAGTTGTCTGACGCGCTCTGCCGAAATTTGGTATTTATTGGCTAATTCTTGCAACGTTGATTTATCTTCACTTAACCAGCGAGTTTTAATGATATCCTGGCTTCGTTCATCAAGCGTTATCATTGCTGAAGATAAACGATTATTTGCATGACTTTCCCAGTTGGAATTCTCTACTTCAACCGCTAAATCAGATTGCTTATCTTCTAAGTATAATGCCGGTGAAAAATTACTAGCACTACCACCGTCGTCGTCATCAGCCGACAATTCAAAGGCTTGATCATGGCTACTCATCCGAGTTTCCATTTCCAGTACATCTTTAGTGCTAACACCTAAGGTGTCAGCTACCGTCTTGACTTCATCATTACTGAACCAGCCTAGGCGTTTTTTATTCTTACGTAAATTAAAGAACAGTTTGCGTTGTGCTTTGGTGGTAGCCACTTTAACGATACGCCAGTTTTTCAATACATATTCATGTATTTCAGCTTTGATCCAATGAACAGCAAATGATACTAAACGTACACCTACTTCGGGATTAAAGCGTTTAACCGCTTTCATTAAACCTACATTACCTTCCTGTACCAGGTCAGCTTGAGCTAAACCATAGCCGGAATAACCTTTAGCAACATGAATAACAAAACGCAAATGAGACATGATCAGCTTTTGTGCTGCTTGTAAGTCATTTTCTTCGTAAAGGCGAGTAGCAAGACTATGCTCCTCTTCAGCACTCAGCATTGGAATGCTGTAAGCTGATTGCATGTATGCTTCAATACTACCGCTTTTCGGTAATGTTAGCTGCATTGTATTACTCATAAAAATGACCTCATCTCTTCTATACTTTAATTAACCTGCTTCGCGATTATAGCATAACGCTATTTTGATAACATAAGTAGCGCGAAGGAAGATAAACATTAGCCTAATAGAAAGGGCAAAACAAGATGATATTTCATTTATTTAAAGAAATATTTGTGAAGATTTGTAAATGAGTAAATTAAATCCCTTAGAGCAGTAACTTAGCTAATCGGCATTAGGCTCTATTGCTTTAATATGTTTACGTACTGAGATATAACTACCCATTAAACCGAGTATCACCGCGAATAATATTAACCAACATGCTTCATTTATTGATAAGCCTTGTAGCTGAAAACTACTTTGGTATAAATCGGTTAGCTTACTAATGGCGCCGGTTAAATATCGCGCCAATATGCTCACCGCGATCCATGATAATAACCCACCAAAAACACCGTACCAAAGGCCACTATATAGAAAAGGCCTTTGAATAAAACTATCGGTTGCGCCAACTAGTTTCATAATCGCAATAGCATCTTTTTGACTAACGATGGCTAAGCGGATGGTATTGCCGACAATAAGAATGACCGATAGACAAAGTAAAATAGCCACGCCCATGACAATATCTTCAATTAACTTGGCGATAGCCTCTAATCGTGTCAACCATTCTAAATCTAATTTTCCTTGAGCAACTTCTCTTTCTTGCTGTAGTTTAGCTAATAACTCATTAGCAGCGCGTGATTTACTGGCTCTTTGGGTAGGTGTTACCAGTAATGTCGCTGGTAAAGGGTTTTTATCGAGATATTCTAGTGACTGACCAAAGCCGGACAGTATTTTAAATTCTTTCAGCGCTTGTTTCGCTGAAATATAATGTACGCTATCAACCTCTGAATACAGGCTAATACGCTTTTCTAGATTTTTGGCACTTTTTTCACTAGTTGATAACTTCAAAAACAAGGTGATTTGCGAGGCGCTATCCCACTGTTCGCTCACTTGATTAGCATTTTTAACAAACAGATGTAATGTTGCCGGTAGCGCCAAACTAATCCCTAAAACAAAAACAGTCATTATCGAAGTAAACGGTGTTCGCCATAAATCCCCTAAACTGCCGATCGCTTGTTGAATATGGCGTATTGGCAAAGTTAACAAGCGTCTTAACAAGCCACTTCGTTCACTTAAGCCACTACTATGCAGATTACTCATAAAAAGCTCCCTGTTCAGCCGCGGGTTCAGCAGCTTGCTCACTCTTCATGCCATCGACCAGACCATCATTAATCATCATCCCTTCTTTGAGGGTTAAGGTCCGATATTTCATTCGCGCAATTAGCCCTAAATCATGCGTAGCAATAAGCACGGTCACGCCAGCATCATTAAACTCTTCAAAAAGACGAATAATATCAAGGGAGAGTTTCGGATCTAAATTACCGGTTGGTTCATCAGCAAGTAAAATCGGCGGCTTATTAACAATAGCACGGGCAATGCCGACTCTTTGCTGCTCGCCACCAGAGAGCATGTGAGGATAACATTTAAGTTTAGCGCCTAAATGAACCTTATCTAACGCAGTTTCAACCCGTTTACGCACTTCTTTATGACTAACCCCTTCAATAATGAGCGGTAAGGCGACATTATCAAAAATAGTCCGGTCTTTTAATAGATTGTGGTTTTGAAATATCATGCCAATACCACGGCGAACATAAGGGATTTGTTTATATTTGATAGTGGCCAGCTCGGTATTATTGACCTGAATACTGCCCGAGCTTGGCTTTTCCATCATTGAAATAAGTTTTAGCAGCGTACTTTTACCGGCGCCAGAGTGGCCGGTTAAAAAAGCCATTTCTCCGGGCTGCAAGCTGAAGTTCACTTGTTTTAACGCAAGGAAGCCACCAGGGTAAGTTTTATTAACACCGCTAAAACTGATCATAAATGATTATTATTGTTAATTATGAGTTTTCCCAGTCTATTATGCTTTTTACTCATTAACAAACAAAGCATCAATAAAATCCGCACCATTAAATGGGCGTAAATCATCAATACCTTCACCAACACCTAAATAACGAATAGGAATGTTGTATTTATCTGAAATGGCAAAAACAACCCCGCCTTTAGCGGTACCGTCCAATTTAGTGATCGTTAAACCGGTTAAGCCAACTGCCTCATCAAATAGTTTGGTCTGACTGAGTGCATTTTGACCGGTACCCGCATCAAGCGTTAACATCACCTCGTGGGGCGCATTAACATCAAGCTTTTTCATTACTCTGACAATTTTCTTTAATTCTTCCATTAAATGCGCTTTATTTTGTAAGCGACCGGCGGTATCCGCAATAATTACATCAACATTGCGGGCTTTAGCTGCACTTATCGCATCAAAAATAACAGAGGCACTATCGGCGCCAGTATGCTGGGCAATAACAGGGACATCATTGCGCTCACCCCACACTTGTAATTGCTCAACCGCTGCCGCTCTAAAGGTATCACCAGCGGCTAACATCACCGATTTACCTTGTGCTTGAAATTGCTTAGCGAGTTTACCAATAGTGGTTGTTTTACCAACCCCATTAACGCCAACCATTAACATCACAAAAGGACCATCGCTTTGCTCTATAACTAATGGTTCACTAACCGTTGCGATCACTTTCTTTAATTCTATTTTTAATAACTCATAAAGTGCTTCTGCATCTTTAAGCTGATTTCGACTCGCACTTTTGGTGAGCGAGTCAATGATTTTCATTGTAGTTTCGACACCAACATCGGCCATCAATAGGTGAGTTTCTAATTCTTCAAAGAGATCATCATCAATCTGTTTACCGCGAAACAAGTCAATTAAACCACCACCCAGATTGGCTCTAGTTTTAGATAAGCCTTGCTTAAGGCGAGCAAAGAAACCTAATTTAGTTTCGCTTGTTTGTGCTTTAGCTGGAGACTCTGCTTGAGCCGAATTTTCTTCGACTGGCTCTGGCTCTGGCTCTGGCTCTGGCTCTGGCTCTGGCTCTGGCTCTGGCTCTGGCTCTGGC
>Ga0209292_1004445_pt1 | contig 14801 bp, 12 predicted proteins | sample GOMGulsemesocosm_2_FD_184634 | JGI IMG/M metagenome (GOLD analysis project Ga0209292, IMG submission 184634) | Methane-oxidizing microbial communities from mesocosms in the Gulf of Mexico - GOM9C Gulf of Mexico (SPAdes) (version 2) | ecosystem: Environmental > Aquatic > Marine > Cold seeps... | reverse complement strand
ACAAACGTGGTCAAGAGTCTGATGATTCAGAGCGGTTATTTTACCTACCTATCAACAAGATTAATAGTTACCTATCTACGGAAGATTATTTAGTTGCCGTAATAAAACACTCGACCTCGGGCAGTTGTACTCCCTTGCAGGTGGTTTCCCTTGAAAAATTAAGCTTAGGAAAAATACAATTAACTCTCGATGAATCCCTATATTACGGCGGCGCTTTTAGGTTAAATGAAGTTCAGGGATGTGTTGGTCAAGTATCCTCCATGTGTGAAAACATAAAAACGCCTCAGTACAATGAGCAGAAAATCAAAATAATACGTAATATTAATCCTAAAACACTCACCCATTGTTCTTTATCGGCGATAAGAAAAAATAGTAAAAAGCTAGAAGCGATATCTTCACATGAATATATATTGGGCTGTGCGCTCTCTAAAGATAAGCAACAAGAATTCCCTATCTATTTTGAGATGATAAATAATCGATTAGAGTTTAGAGGCATGTTATTTCAGTAACGCACATGTTTGCTCAATACACATAATAGGAATAACAAGATAAACGAATTGATAACGACTTTTCGAACTTGACCAAGCCGTTGTTTTCATTGAAAGCAAACCAGAGCAGGCTACTGTTTATTTTGAAATAACATCATTATATACCCGTAGTTCGACTGGAGCATTGTCTCATTGATTAAAGAATAACTGACTCAGCTATTCTTCAGGTGCTTAATGAGTAAGAGATAATAATGTTTGAGGAATAGGATTATCTTTTCTTTCACTGTCCCATAAAATCGACACTATCCACCATCGTTTGCCATCAAAAAATAGTTGAATGCTGTTAACTCCGCGCGCTATTACTTTTCCTCCGACTTCATGTCTGGATTCATAACTACTGAGCACATGAACTATATTGCCATATTTAGTCACTTTTCTACCGAGTTCTTTTTCAACAAAACCATTTTTTAGAAAGTAATCATTAACCCAATTAACATAATCAGAAAACGTTAAGGTTTTAGTACTAATTGAACCATTTTTTGTAGTAACAGCCATCACAAATTGAACGCTAGGAATTCCCAGGGTTTTAGTGCGTTCCCATTGCCTTTTTTGCCCTTTTGGCCCTGAAATAGAGTCATACAATGTGTTAATGATCCCATCGACGGTCGTAACGTCCGCCTTAATAGCATCAACATCTTTAATTTGAAGTTCTTTAGCCAATAATTGAGGGGAACTTACAAGCATAAACAATGCGAATACAAAACTTACCTTAAACATACATCAACCTTATTTTATTATTTTAATTTTAGTTATAATAACTGAGACTTGGCTTGTTTATTAGTGGCCTATAACTTAATTCAACCACAATACAATGCTATTTGAGTACAGACTAATAATTTTTATATTATTGAGAATAATAAGTCATCATGACTTGACCGACACAAAACCCTACCCGCCAGTTAAGACGACTGATTATACCAATTTCATTAAGTAAGTGATCTTGTTGTGCTAAGGAAAAATTTATTAGAACAAGGCGCTCGATTGAGCAATAGCTAGCTATTGGGATTGAGGGCAACGCCGTTATCGTCAATTTTAACCTGCACAAGTGTGCAATAATTTAATCAAATTGGTATTACACTTAAATTTATTATGTATCTTATGAAGAAAATATTTAATGCCTACTTATATTGCTGTATCATTAAATAAAACAATAATTGCAGTCCAATTAAAATAGTTTATTATTCATAAACTTAAGCTAATGTTGCCCTTTTCCCCAAGAACATTTATCTCATATAAAGTCATTACACCAATATCCTCAATTTAAGATCAAGGAATAGTATTTCTAATGTTTAATTCTATTAAAAGTAAAACTCTTTTTACCATTATTTTAGGCGCCATTTCCCTCTTAATAATGCTCATTATTTCCTTTTTCAGTTTTAATAGTTTAAACCTTGAGTCTAAGAAGTTAGATAAAGACATTGCCGACAGTGAGCTAATGGTAACCTCTGTTAAAAGTCATTTCTCTATGAGTGTTCAAGAATGGAAAAATGTATTAATCAGAGGAAAGAACCCTGATAGTTTAGAAAAATATTGGCGAGCTTTTTTAATGCACTCTAAAGAAGTTGATACTGAGATCGAAAACTTTATAAACACTAAAGAGTTTTCGGCTTTTTTGGCACCTGAACTACAGAGTTTTATAAGCAATCACCAAGCGGTCGTTTCGCTTTATGAGCAGGGCTACCAAATATATATTAGCTCTAATTTCGATATTGAACTCACTGATAAAAAGATCAGAGGTATAGACCGTGAGTTAAATCAACAATTAACACAAATTATCTCATCCATAAAAGCCCATCAAGCACAACAAGTTAAGCAAATAGAGAAAAGTTCTCATCGATTAAAGCTGATTTTACCACTGTTGTTTATGGCAGTTATTTTTATTATTTTTATCACCATATTTATCATTATGAACAAACTCGTTATTAATCCTGTTTTTCTATTGATAGATAATGTTAAATGCCTTGCAGAGTCTAATTATCACTTTGATAATGTTTATACTAAAAATGATGAATTGGGCGAGTTATCCAAACATATCCAAGTTCTAAAGGAGACAATGTCAGACTCAGTATCACAAGTTTCAGTGGTGGCATATCAAGTCAATTCCGCTTTTGATCAACTGCGTAACGTAAGCGTTCAGATTTCTGATGGCGCTCAAAATCAAACATCTTGCGTCGAAAAAATGAAAGACAGTGTCAGTGAGTTAAATGAAATATCTCGTTTATTAGTCAATAACTCCAGCAGTGCAATTTCGTCAAATGAAAAAGTGGCCGAGATAACTAATACCTGTTTGGAAACATATCACAGTAATCAAGAAAGCATGTCTGAGTTAGTAACCGAAATAGATATGGCATTTTCGACCATTGAAAGTTTGCAAACTGAAACCAATAACATTTCTAGCATTTTGGAAGTTATCAATTCAGTGGCAGAGCAAACGAACTTATTGGCTCTAAACGCCGCAATTGAAGCAGCTCGAGCAGGAGAGGCAGGACGAGGTTTTGCGGTTGTAGCAGACGAAGTTCGCTCATTAGCTACCAAAACAAGGCAATCTACCGAGATGATCAATAAAGTGATCACCTCTTTAACATTATCGTCGGGTAACGCTGTTGATATAATGAAAAAGGGGCAAGAACTCACCGCTAAAAATGCTCAAAATGCCACAGAGTCTGTCAACTTTCTACAAAGTATTTTTTCTGAGGTTGATAGTATGAAAGTGGTCACCGAAAGTGTGGAAGAAGCCGCTCATCAACAAAGCCAAATATCAGATAACTTATCCTTACTAGTGACTGAAATTTTAAAGTACAGTAATGAATATAATAGCATTGCTGCTGATTCTGGCGTCAGTGATAATATGTCATCAGCCTTCACGGCATTAGAAAAATTATCGGGTGGATTAACTGAGAATACACCAGATGATGGTGATGAACTGTTCTAACTTAACCAGAACTACGGATGTGCTCCCTTATTATCATTTAGACAATAACCTCAACCTATGGTTATTGTCTAATGACAACTTTATGACTACATCCAGTTTTTCTTCAGTGACTCGACTTTATGCAAGGTCTGTGACAATAAATGCCAACCAATATCCTGTGGAATACACGGAATAGTCAACGAACTAGCTGCCGTAACAAAGCCGGTATGGCAAAGTTTATGACGACGCAAAAAAATACTTTGCTTAAACTTAACCATTTGAGTCTTTTCAATCGCAAAACAGTAATAGTTAACCCCTAACATGCCTTTACGTACATAGACAAACTCATCATCAATGGCATACCCCCAACGTTTCCAGCGGCACCACACTAATACACTGGCTATAATAAAGAAAACAATAGCAGGCGGTATCAGAACCCATTGCTGACTAATCACTGCTACAGTGCATACAATAGCCGTGATAGGCGTAATAAACAATGCAACACCACGCACGATGTAACGCTTACTTATAGGTTGGTAATCGACAGATGTCATCTGATTTGTAGGCCAAACATCATCCACTAAAACATCACACTCATCTTCTTTAATTGACGGAACCATCAACTTATTTCGCAGGTTATTTTGCTTAGAATGCTCAATACCACCCATTTGCTCAAACTTTAAGTTGATTCGTTTGATAATCACATCTAGCCAATCTTGTTGACGTACAATCATTTGCAAGCGCGGTTTTTTCATAACTACTTCATGAATCGATAATAAGCCACTGCGCTGTATATAATTATTATCCCGTTTAGTTAGCTTGTAGCCATAGAATGCAATGATAGAGCCTAAGATAGACAGCAACATAACTAAGATGTAGGCCATAATAAATGACGCTATCAGGTAGAGTGATAACTGCCACCATGGGTGCTGACTATCAAATAAAAAGCCTTTCACATCTAACCCAAAGCTGAGTAAGAACTCATCAGTATTTTCAAAAATGGTATCAGCCATGGGTGCTAGCATCGCTAAGAAGATGAAGATCCTATTGTTGGTTAAACCATGAATAACCAAATCAACTAGCGAGCGCTCATTAAGTAGTTTCTCGCTACCTGAATCTACAGCATCATTAGTAATTTCAGCGGGCTCAGCATTATTATTTTCTACCTGAGGACCTGCTTGATGCTCCAGAATATGCTGTTTCATTTCATTAGCTTTAATAACCGGAATGGCAACAAGTTTCGCTTCATTTTTAGCACTACCTGCTGTATCAAGCTCCATTATCGTATAATCAAAAGGTCTGAAATAAACAGGGGTAATTAGCTTTACATTTTGAATGCGCGTGAATGGTAAATCCAAATGCTTTTTAAAAAAAACGCCCGCATGAATTTCAATTTTGTCATCCATCAGGCGATATTTAAAAAAGTAATATTGTAGAAAGGAAGATATTGCCAGCAATGCTACGATAGTGCAGGCACCCATGACCACATAATGCATGTTTTCTTCTAAGGTGTCAGACGACGCCCAAATAACGGGAATGGAATAAATGGCGCCAGAGACAAACGCAATGATATTTTTTACGAAGAAATCAATAATAGAAACTTTTGAAACGCGCTGCCAATTATCCATGAACAGTCACATCCTTATGATCCAAAATATATTGACGCATGGCTAGAGCGTCATTGTGAGTCAGCCCAGGTAATTCAAACGTATGGAGCGCCCCACCGGCACTAAATACTTGTATGCTTGCAAGGTCAAGTTTACGATCAACGGGTCCTTGTTTTAACTCAATATGTTGAATACGTAAAAATGGTTGGATAGTGACCTTCTTGAAAATCACGCCCGAATATAAGCTGATATCATTCTCTCTAAGCGTATAAGATTTTGATTTATCATAAAAATAAGACATCACAACAATAAACAAAGATAACACAGATGCCACGCTCAAAACCAAGGTAAATACATTGGAAGCACCATCAGATAAGGGAGAAAAAGGCTGCCATTTAACACCTGCAATAATGAGCAATACAATAGAAAAGAACACGATTCGTAAAATATTATTGGCTTTAATGTAAGAAGGTTCTAAGTGTGTACTTTCCTGAGTTTGATAAGGAGTTAAATCACTTAATGATAATTGTGTATTGGAAAAGGTTGATTGTTCCATGTTCGCGCCCTTTTAAGGTTATAATTGCCCACACTATAAATGATTTCTTTGCAAATCAACAATTCATTAGGAATTTCTATGAGCGCATCTCTACCCATTTTATTGTCTTTTACCGCCAGCGACCCAAAATGGGGAACTAATGCGTTATTAACCAGCGATGGTATCGCCATGACCATTCATTTATCGGGTGAAAAAGAACAGCAACTCGAACTTATTCAACGTGGTGCTCGTCGGTTGCAAACACAAGGTATTAGCAAAGTATCCCTCTCTGGTGAACAGTGGAGCCTAGATAACCAATGGGCATTCGCTAAAGGTTTTAGTGTGGCAAAAGGCAAAGCTAATTTAAACTGGTCAGCAGATACACCAACGGCAGAACTCACTATTTTGAACGCACGCCAAGCCTCCCGTGACTGGGCAGTAGCTGCCATCAATGGCGCCCCTGAACAAATTTTCCCAGAATCTTTAATTGATAGCGCGATTGCGGAAATAACCCGTGTTGGTGGAGAGCATGTTAGTTATCAAGTTATTAAGGGAGACGAGTTATTAACGCATGGTTGGATGGGTATCCATACGGTAGGACGAGCGAGTAAACGCGTTCCCGCCATGCTGTTGCTTGATTACAATCCAACAGGTAATGACAATGCACCTGTGGATGCTGCGTTAGTCGGTAAAGGTATTACTTTTGATAGCGGTGGTTATAGCTTAAAAAGCGGTCCGGGCATGATGACGATGAAGTGTGACATGGGCGGCGCAGCAACCGTAACTGGCGCGTTGTCATTGGCAATCAGCCAAGATCTTAACAAACGCGTTTCTCTCTTTTTATGTTGCGCTGAAAACCTTGTTAACGGTGAGGCCTACAAACTTGGCGATATCATTACTTATAGAAATGGTACTACGGTAGAAATTTTAAATACCGATGCAGAAGGACGCTTAGTCCTTGCTGATGGACTTATGGCTGCTGGTGACACTGGCGCGCCATTAATCATTGATGCTGCCACACTAACCGGCGCCGCATTAACCGCCGTTGGCACACACTATAATGCTATCTTTGCTTATGATGATGCGTTAGTTTCTCGCACTTTAGCATTAGGTAACAGCGTGAACGAAATGAATTGGCAATTACCCCTCGCCCCTTTTCATATGCATGAATGTCCTTCTCATTATGCTGACACCGCTAATACGGGCACCTCAAAAGGCGGCGTAGCAGGCGCCAGTAATGCGGCAGGATTTTTAGCGCGTTTTGTTCCCAATGATGGGCAAGGCTGGTTGCATTTTGATCTAGCCGCTTGTTTTCAAAATAGTGGTACTTCAAAGTGGTCTGCAGGCGCTACTGGTTTAGGCATTGAAACGATTGCTGCTGTATTACTCAATGAGTAATACAGGCAAGTTATAAAGAACTTAAATTTGGTCACCTTACTAATACATTGTGCAATTGTAAGGTGACTATGTTTTACAGCGTAAATCGACCAATCAGATCTTTGAGGCTTTTAGACTCCATATCCAATTGACGACATAACTGAGCAGAATCTTCCATATTGGCTTTAGTTTGTGCCGCCGAATCTGAAATTGAAACAATATTTTGGCTGATTTCCGAAGTAGCAATAGTTTGTTCTTTCGTTGCTGTCGCAACCGATGAATTAATTTCGGTTAAGTTGACTATTTCTTGAGAAATATTTTCAAGTGTGAGGCCTGTTTGATCTAACCTTTCTGCATTTTCTAGCGTATTTTTACTGCCTATTTCAATTGCAGTTACAGTCGTTTTTGCTTTTGAATTAAGAGTATCGATCATCGTATTAATCTGCTCTGTCGATTCAGCGGTTCGCTGTGCTAAGGTACGAACTTCGTCAGCGACAACTGCAAATCCACGTCCTTGTTCGCCAGCGCGTGCCGCTTCTATAGCTGCATTGAGTGCTAGTAAATTTGTTTGTTCTGAAATACCTTTTATCACCTCTAGGACAGAAGATATTGATTTAATTTCAGTAGACAATTCAAGCACCGATGTAACCGATGAGGCCATTGAATCTTCAAGTTCTTTCATGTGAATAATTGTATCATTTACATATTCACTGCCTTGCTTAGATGTTGCCTGCGTTAAGGTTGCAATATCTGAAGCACCATGGGCGCTATCAGAGATATTTTGCACAGTCATTTCCATTTCATTAACAGCAGCAGCCACAGTTTGTGTACTCGATGATTGCTCTTCGGCTAAATTAGACGCATTACTAATTTTACAGTCAACTTGCTCTGCAATGTCTTTAACTTGATTTGCTGATATAGAAACTTGTTTAAACATGCCATGAAGTTGATCGAGAAATACATTAAATTTGGAGGCTAATTCACTAATTTCATTATTATCATCCGTAGGTAGTCTGACCGTAAGGTCGCCATCTTTTTCAGTTAACGATGATACAGCCTGCGTAATAACTTCAAGCGGTTTGAATATTTGCATAGCCAGCATTCTTACGAACATAAAGCCTACGATTGCAATGATTAACCCAAACAACAAATTTTGATTAATGGCTTTATTAATCGGCCCAAAGAGTTCTTCTTGAGGTATTTCAGCTACCAAATGCCAATTCAAAGACACCAATGGACTGCTCGAAATAGTGAAGGTACTCTCATCATGTTCAACCGTTGTAACCGCTCCATTTTTAATAGCGCCCAGATCAATAGTTTGACCTATCTTTGACTCATCGGGATGCAGTTTAATAGACCCATTGTTATCAACTAAATAGACAAAACCAGATTCACCAATCGTGTAGCTTTTAATAAGTTGTGTCATTGATTTAAGAGAGCGTCCTAAACCACCTATAGCTGTTCTGACACCATTAATTTCTATCGCGTAATTAATGAATACAACAGCTTTGCCTGACGCTTTGTCAATATCTAAACTGAGTTCAAAGGGTTCATTTGAATTGATAAAATCATAAAACCACGGTTCACCCTCAAGAGTAATCTCTCTGATTGAACCGTCATCTGTATAATATTTTTTAGTTTTTTTGGAGATAATAAAAGTATTGATGGCATTATTATCACGCTTTATGTTTGCTAAATACTCAACAAACGAATCTTTTTCTGCGGCTGACTCCCCCTTGTTCAACCAGGATTTTACTAAACTATTTTGTGCAATACTGCGCGACATCAAAATAGGAGAAGCCAATTCTAGTTCAATAGCATTTCTAACTTCATTTAATGCTGTTGGGAGATCAGAATTCGTTAATTTTTCAACCGCATGAGATTTTATGCTGTTAGAAAAAATAAAAGTAGAAATAGCTAAGGGGAGAACAATAGCCAGTATTAGGCTTAGATATACTTTTTGCTTTAATAGCATTAATTTCATCCTTTAATTTATCTGTTTAAATATGATTGCGAGAAATGATAGTAAATGCAAGTTCTGCATGATTTGAGTTAAATAATTACGGTTAGAGTGTTGGAAGCATTAGTGAATTGTTACTGCTTATATGTAATGCCCACGACAATCATGGGCATTATTTTAAGTTATACCAATCTAGGTAAGTAACTGGTCTACTTTTTCACGAGCATAAATAGGTTAGGGCACATGTTCATGCCATCCTGTGAACATAAGCACTTACATCCATGTAAGCGAGGCATTTATTTTCGTATGTAGTTATTCTACATAGAGAATAAATAACGCAGCCATCATCTATTTAGACCGTTAAAATGATCAGGTATTTTTCTAGGTTCGTATTATATGAACTAGAGCTTAGCTGTAAGTTTGAACAGCGCTTGCCCACTTGCTTGATATTTCCGCTCAAAGGGGGTGATAGATGACTCAGGTGTAAATTCGCTTACGTCACTGTTTTTCCCCATCAATGATAAAGCTTGTGAAAACTCATCAAGGTATAAACGCCAATTACTGCGCATTTCTAACTCCCCACCCAATGCGACTATTGTTGGGAAGACAGCGCTACCATGCCAGCGGCGCTGAATATGCTTTGCTTTTGGCCATGGGTTTGGGTAAAGAATATAATGCTTTTCTATTTTCAACTCGGCGTCTAATGCCAGACGCCAAAAATCATTAAGATCAGTACGAAGCAACATAAAGTTATCAACACCATGTTGCTCATAAGCCTCGTTTTTATTCAAGCGATGCCCTGATTTATCCATGCCAATCACGAAATGATCAGGATAAAGTTTAGCGAGATTTATGGTGCTATCACCAACGCCGCAACATGAATCAAAAATAACCGGTTTATTAACCTGTGCTATCTGGGTTTCAACGGCTTTAAACCCATCGATTGAATGTTGCTGGTAAGGTTTTTGAAAAACATGCTTAATATGCTTCTCTACAATCTCGTCAAGGTGCTCGTTAAGGCCATCTTGATTGGTAATTATTTCATGTGAATTTGCAAAAGACATAACTAAAACTCTGGTAATTAATTCTATGAGCGCAAACCAATGCCACGGGAAATCATCCAGTGAGCAAGACTATAGAGCGCGGCAACAAATAAGAAAATGATCGAAAACGAATAAACAAGTGGGATATCAGTCACCCCTAAAAAGCCATATCTAAATGTGTTTATCATATACACAATAGGATTGATTTGTGACACGCCCTGCCAGAAATCAGGCAATAGCGATAATGAGTAAAAAACACCCCCTAAATACGTTAACGGGGTTAATACGAAATTAGGAATGATACTAATATCATCGTAAGTTTTAGCTAAGATAGCGTTAATTAATCCACCTAATGAAAACAAAATAGAGGTAAATAAAACACTAATAATAAGCACGCCTAAGTTGGCAATATTAAGCTGTACAAAGAACATAGATACGAGTGTGACGATACAACCAACTAATAACCCACGCGCAACACCACCACCCACATAACCTGCGATAATAATCCACGTCGGCACAGGTGCTACAAGTAGCTCTTCAACATTTCGCTGAAACTTAGAACTAAAAAATGATGAAGCAACATTCGAATAAGAATTGGTTATCACCGACATCATTATCAGCCCCGGCACAATAAATTCCATATAACTAAAGCCTGACATTAAGCCAATGCGTTCTCCTATGAGCGTGCCAAATATAACAAAATACAAACTCATGGTAATAGCAGGCGGTACAAGTGTTTGTAACCAAATGCGGGTAAAACGATTAACTTCTTTAGTTAATAAACTTTTTAATGCAATAAAATTAGCGGACAAAATAACGCTCCTAAGCGGTTTGATTAACTAAACGAAGAAATAATTCTTCTAAACGATTGGCTTTGTTACGCATGCTAAGCACGCTAATGCCATGATTAGTTAGCTGAGTAAACAAGGTATTTAATTCATGCCCTTGCTCAACGTCAACTTCTAAGGTGTGATCATCAACTAAGCGAGAATCAAATCCATCAAGAGATATTTCTTGCTCAACAGGCGTAATATCCAGTACAAAGGTTTCAACATTAAGCTGCGATAATAACGCTTTCATACTGGTATCTTGTACTATAATGCCGCCATCAATAATACCAATATTACGGCACAACGATTCTGCTTCTTCTAGATAATGGGTGGTTAATATTATCGTCACGCCCTGTTCATTTAAAGACTCTAAAAAGCCCCACATTGAACGACGTAATTCGATGTCAACGCCCGCTGTTGGTTCATCAAGAATAAGTAGCTTAGGCTCATGCATTAAAGCACGTGCAATCATAAGACGGCGTTTCATACCACCAGATAACTCTCTTGAACGAGCATCTTTCTTTTGCCACAAATCGAGTTCTGTTAAATATTTTTCAGCTCGTATTAGAGCCAGCTTTTTAGGAACGCCATAATACCCAGCTTGATTCATCACCACTTGTAGCACTGTTTCAAACTGATTAAAGTTAAACTCTTGTGGTACCAATCCAATATGCTGTTTAGCTTGAACGAGGTGTGTATCAAGATTAAAACCGAAGACTTCAACTTGACCCTGAGTTTTGTTGACCAGGGAGGAAATAATACCAATAGTGGTGGATTTCCCTGCTCCGTTAGGACCTAGTAAAGCGTAAAAATCCCCCGCCTCAACGGTTAAATCAATGCCCTTTAATGCCTCGACTCCACCACGATATGTTTTGGTCAATCCTTTAATAGATAATGCGCTCATAATATTCCCAAGTTCGATGTAACCTAATCTTATTTAGGCCGATATTATACGCTAATAGATTGATAATTTACTAACATCAAATGTTGGTTTATAGAGGCGTTTATCTAAAATAGATGATGTTTTATTTATTCTATTTTTGGCGTCTTAAATGAGTATTTAAATTTATCCACATTAACACATTTGTTTTTTCAGCAATTCTAGATAGAATGGGCGTAATGGACAGATGACATCCCGAATTTGATGTAATGGAGCAGTACAATGAAATTTATTTATATCGCAATAGGTGCATTAATTTTGTATAGCACAGCTTGTTATGCAGATCTTAATCCTAACGTCACCCCCTCTCCGACTTTTAATAGCGAATTTCCATCGAGCATAACCTTAGGCCAAATTAAAACCAGCGGCATTCAACAACAAGTTTTTGACTTTCTCACCCCTATTTATCGTAATTTAGGCATAGAACTTAAAACGATAAGCTTACCTTCTAAACGTGCATTAGCACTGAGTAATAGAGGACAAATAGATGGCGAGTTGTTACGTGTTCAAGGTATTGAAGACACCTATCCTGATTTAATTGCGGTGCCTATTACACTTTATCAAATGCGTGTATTTGCCTATACCATTGATGGTGAAAAAACGTTTAAAAATGCAAATGACGTATTACATTTCAACATAGGTATTCATCGTGGTGTACATTGGGAAGAGAATTTTGTCAGTCAGTTCCCCCATTATGTTTCAAGGGTTGGTAGCACTGCGCAAAAATTTAAGTTACTGACTCTTGGCCGGGTTGATTATATTTTAAGTAGCGAACAAAGAGCTAAGAAAGTGATTAAGAATGAGTTTTCGGCACAGAAAATAGTTCAAGTGTCTCCCATGTTAGGTGAAATAAACTTAATTCATTACCTACATAAGAAACACGCACATATTATTCCATCACTGATCAATGAAATAGAAAAGCAGCAACAACAATTGCCACTGGTACATCAACTTTAATCGTCGATTGGTATCACTTTAGCAACATGGTCTAAATTACGGTATTTTTCAGCATAATCAATTCCATAACCAACAACAAACTCGTCAGGGATACTAAAACCAATCCAATCAACGTCAACCTTCACTTCACGTCGAGATGGTTTATCAAGTAATGTACATAATGTAAGGGATTTAGGTTGGCGTAACGATAATATTTCAACCACTTTTGACAATGTATTACCTGTATCAATAATATCTTCAACGATGAGTACGTCACGGTCTTTAATGCTTTCAGTGAGGTCTTTTAATATTTTAACATCACGTGTACTTTCCATGCTCGAACCGTAGCTCGATACAGTCATAAAATCGAGTGATAGAGGTAAATCAACGGCGCGACATAAATCAGCAAGAAAAACTACTGAACCGCGTAACAAAGCGACCATCAATAAGTTTTCAGAGTCTTTGTAATGTGTTTCTATCAACTTGCCGAGTTCAACGACTTTGTCGTTAATTTCTTCTTTGCTGATCATCACTTCTGTCGTGTGTTTAATCATTGCTAATCCTAACGTTTTTTTAGAATCAACGATCCTAGCTATTAACGTTCCTCAACGCTAATAACCCAGACACACTTGTGATGTCGATCACTATATTTATTTACTTATTGCGATTAGTTTCGGCCATCCACGGTATTACTAAAGATTGTTCAATCTTTAGATGGTCAAGGATGCGCGCCACCATAAAATCAATAATTTCTTCTAGCGATTGCGGTTTATGATAAAACCCCGGCGCCAACGGCATGATGGTTACACCTAATTTAGAGAGGCTAAGCATGTTTTCCAAATGGATTGGTGACAATGGACTTTCACGCCATGCTATAAGCAATTGACCACGCTCTTTCAAAATAACATCAGCGGCGCGTTCAATGAGGTTGTTACTGGCACCGTGGCTGATAGCCGATAAAGTTCCCATTGAACACGGGCAAATAACCATTTGTTTGGGTGATGACGAACCTGAGGCCGGAGCACTAAACCAGTCACTTTTTTCAAGTAACTGTATTTGATTATCTTGCGCGCTAAAATGAGTATTTAGAAAAGCTTGTGCCTGTTGGTGATCTTGAGGAATGGCTAAATCAGTTTCTGTGGCTAACACAATTTTTGCAGCGTCAGACAATAATAAATACACCTGGCTATTAGCAGCTAACAATTGCTGTAACAAACGCAGGCCATAAGGGGCACCAGAAGCACCTGTTAAAGCCAGTGTAATACGGCGTTTAAATGCTGACATTAGGCATATTCCTTAAGCGCTAAAGCGTCTAATAACTTTTGATGAATACCGCCAAAGCCACCATTACTCATAACCAGTAAATGATCATGAGGTAGACTCATTTCAACGACTTGTTCAACTAATTTATCTAATTGATTTTCTATGAATGTTGTGGGTAAACCACCATTCACCATATCACGCATATTCCAATTAATATCATCTGGTTGATAAACAAATATAACATCAGCTTCGATCATTGAATTAAATAAAGTATGTTGATGAATGCCTTGTTTCATGGTGTTTGAGCGCGGCTCTAAAATAGCGATAATACGTTGTTGCCCCACATTAGCGCGCAATCCCTCAAGAGTTGTATGAATTGCCGTCGGATGATGGGCGAAATCATCATAAACAGTCACATCATTGACACGACCCTTAGTTTCTAAGCGTCGTTTTGCATTTTTAAAAGACGTGAGTGTATCAATAGATACAACCGGTGAAATACCCACATGACGTGATGCAGCAATAGCCATCATTGCATTTTGAACATTGTGTTTACCAATGAGATCCCAGTCTAATTGCCCCAGCAGCTTACTTTGATAAAACACTTTAAAGCTTGAACCATCAGCTTTGATTAATTGATAAGACCAATCCCCATTATCGCCCATGGTTTGTTGTTCACTCCAACATCCCATTTCTAAGACATCTTCACATGATTTTGTGTCTGTCGGTGTGATGACCAAACCATTGCTTGGCACCATACGTATTAAGTGATGAAACTGACGTTCGATAGCCGCTAAATCAGGAAATATGTCTGCGTGATCAAATTCAAGATTATTAATCACCAAGGTACG
>Ga0209292_1004442_pt1 | contig 14803 bp, 8 predicted proteins | sample GOMGulsemesocosm_2_FD_184634 | JGI IMG/M metagenome (GOLD analysis project Ga0209292, IMG submission 184634) | Methane-oxidizing microbial communities from mesocosms in the Gulf of Mexico - GOM9C Gulf of Mexico (SPAdes) (version 2) | ecosystem: Environmental > Aquatic > Marine > Cold seeps... | reverse complement strand
CCAAGCTGGAATCTAGCGATCGTTACATCAGTTATGCCGAAGCGCAACGTGTCGCCGGTATGAGTGATGATGAGTTCGCCACATTACACGAAACTGTGCAGTTACTGGCTTTGCATGTAAAAAGCATTTTTGCGCGCTGCAATGTTGAACTGTGGGATGGCAAGTTCGAATTTTCCTTTGCACCGGATACCAATGCGGATGGTTCGCGTAAGTTCTGGATTGTTGACTCCATTGGTCCTGATGAACTACGTCTGACCTACAACGGTGTGCAGCTTTCCAAGGAGAATTTACGGCGTTTCTACCGAGACAGTGAATGGCATCAGGCAATTGATCTGGCCAAGCATTTAGCGGCAGATCGCGGCATAAAAGAATGGAAAGGCATTTGTGAAGGTGAGCTAAGCTCCTCCCCCGTGCCGTTGTCTGACGAGGTTAAAGAAGCTTCCGAAATGATGTACAAAACCATTGCCAATGAGTTGAGCAAGGCTTGCGACGGGCATGAGTCATTCCCTGGCGCATGGGACTTCGACACATTGATTCACAAGATTTAAGGTTCGATCAAGTATGAATGTTTTAATTGTTGGTTCCGGTGGTCGTGAGCATTCCTTGGCATGGCGACTGACTGAAGATCAAAAAGTCAGCAAAGTAACGGTGTGTCCGGGTAATCCTGGAATGCTGAGTAATTCGGCAATCGAAACGCGTCCTGACGTGAAGGCTGATCCGCAAAGCGTATTGGCGCTGGCCCAAGAGCTGAAGTCTGATCTGGTGGTGATTGGCCCTGAAGCTGTTTTGGCTAAAGGTGTAACGGATCTGCTGGAAGCCAATGACTTTGCAGTTTACGGCCCTTCACAAGCAGCCGCTGAACTGGAAACCTCGAAGATTTTCTCCAAGCAGGTAATGGCCGATAACAATGTGCCAACAGCAGCTTCGAAAGCCTATAACGGTTACAAAGCCGCCATGGATGATCTCGATAACTGGGATTTTGATCGTGGTGTGGTTTTAAAGTCAGACGCACTGGCTGAAGGCAAAGGCGTAGTAGTAACTCATGATCGCGCTGAAGCAGAAGCAGTTTTGTATGACTTTATGGTTAATCCAGAAGTCAGCGTTAAAACTGACAGCATTCTGATTGAAGAAAAACTGGTGGGTAAAGAAGCCTCCGCCTTTGCGCTATGTGATGGCGATGATTATTTCTTCCTTGGTGTTGCCTGCGATTACAAGCGCGTCGGTAATGGCGATGAAGGTCCGAATACGGGCGGCATGGGTGGTTATTCGCCCAAAACATGGCCAGGCCCGGTCGTTGAAGAAAAAGTTAGAACGCAGGTTGTTGAGCCGATGCTTAAGGGCATGAAAGCGCGTGGTACACCGTTCAAAGGCACACTGTTTGTGGGCTTTATGGTCGATGAGCAAGATATTAGCGTGATCGAGTTTAACGTGCGATTTGGTGATCCGGAAACACAAATCCTGATGCCGATGGTGCAGGGTTCTTTCTACGATCTGTTGTATGCCTGCGCGACGGGTAAGCTGGCAGAAATGAAGCCTGATGTTTCACTGTCGGATTTATATTCCGTACACGTGGTGCTGGCCAGTGGTGGTTATCCGAGCATTGATGCGTCGCCGTTGGATACCGGCAACAACATCGAAATCAGTGGCGTGTTTGACGAAAACTGTCACCTGTTTTATGCCGGTGTTAAGGCGGCAAGTGAACAACAAAGCGGCCAGCTGGTGAATTCCGGCGGCCGTGTATTAGGTCTGACGGCGCTGGGCGAAAGCCTTGCTGAAGCGCGTGCCAAGGCCTATGCCAATTTTGGCAAAATCTCTCTTAAGGGTGCGCACTGGCGTACCGATATTGCAGACATCCTTTAACCGGATTAACAACGGGGAATCACGTGAGCATTACATACAAAGACGCCGGTGTAGACATTGAAAAGGGCGATGCCCTGGTCGAAAAAATCAAACAGAAGGTGAAGTCTACCTACGGTTCGCGAGTGCGTAGCGGTGTGGGCGGTTTTGCCTGTCTGTATGAGGTGGGTGATCGTTTGCTGGCGGCCGGTACTGATGGTGTCGGCACCAAACTGGCGTTGGCGAAGAAGCTGGATAAACACGACACCATTGGCATCGATCTGGTGGCTATGTGCGTTAACGATATTCTTTGCACCGGTGCTCAGCCGTTGTTCTTCATGGACTATTTGGCCACGGGTAAATTGGATGTTGATACCGCAAGCCATGTGCTAGATGGCATCGTTGAAGGTTGCTTGCAGTCCGAGTGTGCGCTGATCGGTGGCGAGACCGCTGAGATGCCAGGCATGTATGCCAATGGCGAATACGATCTGGCTGGTTTTGCGGTGGGTGAAGTGAAGCCTGCCGAAGTGCTGGATGGTAGTCGTGTCGGCGAAGGTGATGTGCTGATTGGCCTGCCAAGTTCCGGTTTCCACTCCAACGGTTATTCCTTGGTGCGTAAACTGATCAATGATGACGAAACTGAATTGATGACAGCGGCGTTGACGCCAACCAAAATTTACTGGAAGGCCATTAAAAGCCTGCTGGAAAAACAGCTGCTTAACGGCGTGTCTCACGTTACCGGCGGTGGCTTGCTGAACATTCCTCGTATCAATGAAGGCTTTGCCTATCAGATTGATTCGCTCGATTTTAAAGAGCAGGCGCCAGCCTTTATGCTGGAGATTACTGCGCGAGCGAACACCTCTGATAAAGAGCTGTTCCGCACTTTTAATATGGGCGTTGGTCTGGTGTGTATCGTCTCTGCCGATAAGGTTGATGAAGTCGTGCAGGCGCTTAAAGATAACGGCGAACAGCCTGTGCGAATGGGCTATGTGAAAGCTGGCTCCGGTGAAGTTTATCTGCCGGATGGGTCGCAGGTTTAAGTTTTATCGATTGATAGTCTGAAGACTTTTCTTCGAGCTAGCCTCTCTCCAAAGCCCTCATTTTTGAGGGCTTTTTTGATCCAAGTCTTTTTTCTTCCATTTCTTCCTGATTTTATTGAGGTTATCGCTCGTAACCAAGCCGCTTTACTTGATAAAATAAATGAGAATTATTACTATTCGTGCGTATTTGTATCTTTATGGAAGACACGACTTTCTCGTTAACAGGTAATGGATAAATGAAACGAATTACACGTGGTTTAGTTGCCTCTCTGACAGCAGCATTGATGGCAACGTTTTTAGTGGGTTGTGGTAAACCGGCTGACGAATCTTCTCAGCAAGCTGTTACTGAAGTGAAACCGCTGATTGTTTACTCCTCACGTGCTGAGCACCTAATCCAACCGGTTTTTGATTTATATACCGAGCAGACTGGGCAGCAAATCCAGTTCATTACCGATAAAGCGGGCGTATTGATTGAGCGCCTCAAGCAGGAAGGCGAAAGCACACCTGCCGATGTGTTTATCACGGTTGATGCCGGCAACTTGGGTTATGCAGCGGCTGAAGGTTTGTTATTGCCCCTGCAGTCACCTGTGTTGGCTGGAAACGTTCCAGCACATTTGCGTGATGCGAAGAATCACTGGGTTGGACTATCGCTGCGTGCACGAACCATTGTTTACAGCACCGAACGTGTTTCACCAGAAGAGTTGAGCACGTATGAAGCGCTGGGTGACGAGGCGTGGGAAGGACTTCTGTGTCTGCGTACCTCCAAAAAAGTTTATAACCAATCATTGGTAGCAATGCTGATTGCTGAACACGGCGAAGAAAAAACTCAGCAGATTGTTGAGGCCTGGGTAAACAACCTAGCGGTTGCCCCTCTGTCTAATGACACTAAGGTGATGGAAGCAATTCTTGCTGGACAGTGTGAAGTGGGTGTCGTAAACAGCTATTACTTTGGACGCATGAAGGTTAAAGCGCCCGAGCTACCTTTGGCGTTGTTTTGGCCGAACCAAAATCTTGGTGAAAGCTCCACTGCTGGTGTGCATGTCAATATCAGCGGTGCCGGTGTGCTTAGGCACAGTAAGCAAGCCACTGCAGCACAGGAATTTGTGGAGTGGATGGCGTCCGATGATGCGCAGGCCATTTTTGGAGGTGTGAATCAGGAGTACCCGGTTAATCCTGCCATTGCCGTAGATCCAGAGGTTAAATCCTGGGGTGATTTTAAAGCCAGTGAATTGCCGTTAAGTCGTGCTTATGAACTGCAACCCGCGGCCGTGAAACTGATGGACCGCGCCGGTTATCACTAATCAATAAGCTGAGAAACATTTGACTACATCGCCTGCCAGTAACGTTGCTTTGGAGGATCGGTCTACCGTTCCTTCCAGTTCGTTGAGGGCGGGTTCTGATATAAGCGCTATTCAAAAGCTGCTTAACTCAAAGGCTTTATGGCCGCTGTTCTTGCTGATACTCAGTTTGCCCACTCTGTTGGCGCTGGGTAGTGTGCTGGCCTCGCTGTTTAATCTTGATACTGATACGCTCTCGCATCTGCTGGAACATCTGCTTCCCGACGCATTGGTAAATACACTGCTATTGGTGTCTGGCACGGCAATTTGCTCAGCTGTTGTCGGCGTGGCGCTGGCCTGGTTGACCGCTGTTTGTGATTTTCCGCTGCGACGATTTTTCTCTTGGGCGTTGTTGTTGCCGATGGCTATCCCTGGTTATGTGATGGCCTTTGCCTTTGTTGGGCTGTTTGAGTTTTCCGGGCCGGTGCAAAGCACCATTCGTAGTTGGCTTGGTTCATCAGCCTGGTTCCCTGATGTTTATTCTTTTGGGGGTGTCACGATTGTTATGTCGTTGGTGCTGTACCCCTACGTTTATCTGATTGCCCGTAATGCCTTCCAGACTCAGGGGCGCAGAAGTATTGAGGTGGGACAGTCCTTGGGCTTGTCTCCAGTCCGTAGCTTCTTTCGTGTGTCGTTGCCGATGGCACGGCCTTGGATTGTCGGTGGTGTGTTGCTGGTGGTGATGGAAACGCTGGCTGATTTTGGCACCGTGGCAACCTTTAATTACGACACCTTGACCACGCTGATTTATAAGTCCTGGTTTAGTCTGTATTCGTTGCCTGCGGCTTTGCAGGTGGCCTCAGTGCTACTGTTGGCGGTAATCGTTATTATGGTGATTGAGCGTCGTAGTCGTGCTGCGCAGCGCTATTCGCAATCACAGCATGCGAGCTTGTCATCGTCACGTTTTGTGTTGAACGGAAAGCGTCGTTGGGCCGCTGTTGCATTTTGTACGCTGGTCTTTTTGTTTGCCTTTGTCATGCCTAGCCTGCGGTTGATGACCTGGGCAATGCCGAACCTAGGCAGTGATCTTAATGCTCATTTTTTTGGTTATATCTGGAGTACATTATCGCTGGCTTCCTTTGCCACGGCTCTAATTGCAGTTTTGGCATTGCTGCTGGCCTATGGCGCGCGTATTAACCAGTCGTTGCCAACACGTTTTGCCGTGCGTACCAGTACGCTGGGTTATGCTTTGCCGGGCACTGTTTTGGCGATTGGTCTGTTTGCACCGATTTCTATGCTTAATCACTGGTTACAGGATGCAGGCATTCCGGCAAGTTGGCTACAGGGCACCTTTTTGATCATGCTGATGGCCTACGGTGTGCGTTTTATGGCGGTAGCCTATTCACCGATTGAGAATAATTACCTGCGTATTACCCCTTCGATTGATGATGCCGCACACAGCCTCGGTTTAACGGGCCTGCAGGTGTTGCGACGGGTGCATTTGCCGATTGTGCAGCGTGGTATTTTAACGGCGATGGTGTTGGTGTTTGTGGATGTCATGAAGGAGTTGCCCATCACGCTGATGACGCGCCCCTTCGGCTTCAATACATTGGCAGTGCGGGTGTTTGAGTTAAGCTCTGAAGGCTTGTGGCAACGCGCGGCATTGCCTGCGCTGGCAATTATGTTGGTGGGATTAATTCCCGTCATGTTACTGATTAGAAAGACGGACCAGGCTGACGAAAAATGACGAACCCTATCTGGCTGAAAGTAACTGACGCAACGGTTGAGTTTGGCCGATCGCATGTTTTATCGGGTGTTTCCTTTGAGCTTGAAAAGGGAGAGATCGGTTGTTTGTTAGGCTCCAGTGGCTGCGGTAAAACTACTCTTCTGCGTAGCATTGCCGGTTTTGAAAAGCTGACCTCCGGTGAAGTTGTTATCAATCAGCAGGTGTTAACAGGGACGGGCAAACACGTGCCTGCCGAGCAGCGTAATGTCGGCATGGTATTTCAGGATTACGCGCTGTTCCCTCATCTGAGCGTGCTGAAAAACGTCATATTTGGTTTGCGTGAAAATGGCCAAAGGAAACAAAAAGCGCTGGGCTTGATCGAGCGTGTGGGGCTGGCAGGTAAGGAAAACCACATGCCACATCAACTATCCGGTGGTGAACAGCAACGGGTTGCGCTGGCACGTGCGTTGGCGCCAGAACCGGTATTGCTGCTGTTGGATGAGCCATTCTCTAATCTCGATGTCAGCCTACGCGAACGGTTGGGGCATGAGGTGCGTGAAATCCTCAAGGAAACCAATACCACCGCCTTGATGGTGACGCACGATCAGATGGAAGCCTTTGCTATTGCCGATAAAGTCGGTGTGATGAATGGTGGCCAGATTGAGCAGTGGGCTAATGCCTATGATATTTATCACTGTCCCAACAGCCTGTTTGTTGCGGGCTTTGTCGGGCAGGGCAGCTTGATCGAAGGTGAACTGCTGGGTTGTGGCACGGTGGAAACCGTGCTGGGCGTGTTCGAACAGGATGAAAACAGTTGCTGTGCTCCTGAGGTTGGCTGCCAGACCGGCAAAAAGGTCAAGGTGCTACTGCGCCCCGACGATATTATTCACGACGACGATAGCCCACTACAGGGTATCGTGCGTAAGAAATCTTTCCGTGGTGCTGACTTTATGTATTCGCTGGCGTTGCCAAACGGTGAGCTGATTACCTGTATGGTGCCAAGTCATCATGACCATCCGGTGGATGAGCCGATAGGCATTCGTATGGAGGTTGATCATGTTGTGGTGTTTGACCTCTAGTCGCGCCCAGAAAACGTCATGCGGCGTTATTCGTCGGTCGTTTGGAAGATGCCAAGCGTCTCTTCTCATGCCTTGTCTGGCATCTTCTTAGGCACGACTGGCTACTGGTTGTGTTCAGGCTCTAGCTGCTCGATAATCGGGTTTGTTTTCTATTCTCTGACTTATCTTGGATTTTTCCGATGGCCTTAAACCCGCAGTTGATGTTTGTTGCGCTGGGCGTACTCGCGTTAATAATGCTTTGTTTGATTGTTGCCTTGGCGAAGGCGCGCAAAAACAAAATACAGCGGGATGCGCAGCAAGCAACGCTGAAAAAAGAAGTTGGGGACTTAGAGTTAACGCGGCACGAACAGGTTGAGCAGTTGCGTAATATTGAATTACAAAAGCAGCAGTCAGATACACGTTTGGATGAGTCCAAAAAGCAGGCGAATTCTCTGTGGGAGCAGTTAAAAGAAAACTCGCTTAAAACTGAAAAGGCTTTAAAGGTCGAGCGTGAAATTCAGGAATCCAAGCTAGAAAAGCTGCGTGCTGAATGTAACGAATTACAGCAACAACAAACTCGATTAACTACGGAGTTAAAGGAGCGTGATGCCAGCCACGCGCGACAAGTGGAGCAATTCGAAGAGCAGAAACAGGCGTTGAGCAAGGAGTTTGAAAATCTCGCCAATAAAATTTTTGAAGAAAAGGGTAAGCGTTTTTCTGAGGCGAGCCAGAGTACGCTGGATCAGCTATTAAAACCTTTCCGTGAACAAATTGATGGTTTCCAGAAGCGTGTTAACGAAGTACATGATGAAACCCTTAAAGGGAATGCTTTGCTGGATGCGGAAATTAAAAAGCTGCTTGATACCGGCTTGAAAATGAGTGCAGAAGCGAGCAATTTAACTTCAGCGCTAAAGGGTGACTCCCAGCAGCGGGGCGCCTGGGGTGAAGCGCAGTTGGAGCGCACACTGGAAATGAGCGGGTTGGTGGAAGATGCTCATTACGAAAAGCAGTCGTCCTTCAAAGATCAGGACGGCAAACAGAAGTACACTGATTACATCATCAAATTGCCTGACAATAAGCACATCATCATCGACAGCAAGGTGTCGCTGGTGGCCTACGACAAGGCCATCTCAGCCGAAAACCCTGAACAGGAACGACTGGCGATGGACGAGCATGCCAAGTCTGTCAAAGCCAAAATCGATGATCTGGCCAGTAAGGATTACACCAATTTGATTGGCATACGTAGCCCCAGCTTTGTGTTGATGTTTATCCCCGTCGAGCCAGCCTACATCGACGCCCTGAAACATAATAAAGACCTGTTCGGTTACGGCTACGACAAGGGTATTGTGGTGGTCTCGCACACCACCTTGATCCCTATTCTGCGCACCGTTGCCAATCTTTGGATGATGGAACGTAGCAACGAGGAGGCGCGCGAGATCAGCGACAAGGCGGGTGATATTTACAATCAGGTTTGTGTGGTGGCTGAAAACCTGCAAAAACTAGGTGTGACGCTGGGAGCGGCCAGTAATCACTACAATAAAACGGTGAATGCTTTAGTGGGGCAGCGTGGGTTGCATGGCAAGGTGGAACGCTTTAGTACCTTATCTAGTAAAGTCAGTAAAAGCATGCCGGAACTAGAGCCCAAGCATATTGATTTTGAAAGTGATCGCTTGGCGCTGATTGCTGAGCCTGTGATTGAAAAGGTGGCTGAGACAGCGATTGAGCATCCGCTGAACGAAACTGAAAGCGAAATTAAAGAGAGAGGTTGAAAGCCTCAATGAGGACCGATTTCTCATCGGTGTTCGGATTGATAGCCGAGAAGAGTTCGCATATTTTTGACTATATGCGTGGAGAGATATCGTTGGCTAATACATTTTTTATTGTTTAAAACCAAGCTGGCCCGGGATAAACCCAGGCCAGTTGGTACAGAATCAATCAATAGCGGCTAATACTAGTCGCGCATGTTTGTTTTCTGTGGATCGTACATTGGCATTGCAGTCACAGTGGCTGTGAAAGTTGTGCCGTCTTCTGCTTTCGCTTCCAGAACAGTGCCTGGTGCGGCCAGATCAGGAGTAACATGACCCAGAGAGATAGCTACACCCATGCGGTGAGAGTAACCTGGGCTGTTGATAACACCTACTTCTTTGCCGTTAGCGAACAGTTTTGATGCTTCAGGTGCTGCATCATCTAGATTGGAGATTAAGCCAACCAGTTTAATGTTTTCTTTGCCTTTAGATGCTTCGCAAGCAGCTTTGCCACGGAAGTCTTTGTCTTTGCCAACACACCAAGGAAGATTGATTTCCCAAGGAGTTGTTGCTTCGCTCATGTCGTATGGGTAGAACAACAAACCGAACTCAAGACGCACTTTGTCCAGAGAAGCAAAAGAAGCAGGGATTACACCAGCGTCTTTGCCAGCTTCCAGGATAGCGTCCCAGATTTGAGGCATGTTTTCGCCAGAAGCGTAAACTTCGTAGCCACGCTCGCCAGAGAAACCTGTGCGAGAAATGATTACTTCGTGACCCAGCATAGTCGTTGTTGTTTGACCGAATACGCCCATTGGCTCGATGTCAGCATCCAGCATTGGGTTAAGAACGCCCAGAGCAGCAGGGCCCTGCAGAGAGATAGAGTTGAACGTGTCGTCCAGCTCAACTGTTGCGTCTTTGCCTTCAGCAGATGCTTGCAGCATTTCCATGCCGAAACCGCCGCCATGAACAACCAACCAGCCTTTGTCGCCCAGGTTGTAAACGATGGCATCGTCAGTCACGGTGCCTTCATCAGTCAGCATCAATGTGTAAGCACACTTGTCAGTGCCAACGTTTTTCATTGCACGGCTACAAGCGTGATCAACAACAGCAAATGCGTCAGGACCACGAACCCATACTTTTTTCAGGCCCGATACGTCAGTCAGAGTAGCGCGCTCACGGTAAGCGTCATGCTCGTCGTTAGGGTTTGAGTTGTAAGACCATGCAGTGCCTACGCCGTTCCAGTCTTCCAGGTTAGAACCCAGTTCGCGGTGACGTGACGCCAGCGGTGATTCAGGACGTTTAAATTGAGTCATAATTTTCTCCGGTTACTCTTATATATGTGTCAAAAATGTTATCTGTCGATGATTAGCAGATATTAGAATTTTGAGTACTGTTTAGTGAAGGTGCGCTTAGCGCTCTTCGTCTTCTCGCGGTTCAGGCCCGTACTCGGCAACTGAGTTTCCGTTTGCGGTCTAGTGCCATTTTGGGATGATTTAGGGTATTTCAACCTTTCGATGACGTCGCAAAATCTTTTTTTGAAAAAAGAGCGGTCGAATATTCTAAACCAGTTGATCGATGGTTGGAATTGCTCCAATGGTGGTACCTACTAATGGAGGGTGGGGGTCTTGGTTGATAGCAGTGGGCAGGCGACAGTGGCGCGATGATTTTTGATTTTTTGAAGGCTACTTTATGACTGCAGATGAGTACAGTTTTAAGCCCAGTTTTAGGTACGCTGGATGAATTTTTGGAATGGTAATGTAGGAAGGTGCTTTAATAGGCATAATTAAGTTTGTTGTTATTCAATTGCCAAGTTCAAAGTCCGTGTCTATTCTTTGATAGAGCACTTGAATCTATCGCTTTCGAGCAACTGGCCATTCCTTCCTTCCTAGACTCTATATGACAGCAAATTTTAAAGAGAATAAACCAATTTATTTTGCTGTTATCGTTTACCTGATCTGGGTAAGCGTATTTGTTGGTACTAATTATTTCAGTGAAAAGAAGCGGCTTTACAATAGCCTGGATATTAAGCTGGATATTTCAGCAGCCAGCGTGCCTTTGTTGTTGCCGGATAATCTCCATAATCAAGCGATGCAACCTGAAGACCTGACTAATCAGCAAAGTATTGAGCATGCACACAAGCTGTCAGACTTTACCCGTATACGTGATGTTATTTATATCTACTCCCTAGTTCTTAGGGATGATGACGTTTATTTCACCTCTTCCAGTGCTACTGACGAAGAGATTGAAATCGGTGACGGCCTGGCTTCTTATTTTGATCTCTATGACGATGTTGATCCGGGTGTATTTGAGGTCTTTCGTTTTGAGCAAAAAGCCTACTTGGAATACACGGATCAGTGGGGTACTTTCCGTAGTGTTTTTATCCCTCTGCGCTCGCCTGACGGAACGCCTTATGTCGTCGCTGCCGATATTGAAATAAGTCACATTCAAGAGTTGTTAAGAGGCAGTCTACTGAAAACGCTGGGTGTGGCGGCGTTGTTTTTATTGTTTGCGATTCCATTAGTGCTTGCTTTTAGTGTTGCCTCTCGACGTCTAACAAAACAACTTGAGTCGCATGTACAAAAACGTACTGAGGAACTGGTTAATAGCGAGGGAACCCTTAACTCTATTCTTGAACTCTCCCCCGTTGGTATCGTGCATTACGATGCGTCAGGCCGGCTGGTGAAGGTAAACAGGGAGTTTGAGGCCATTGTCGGCTTTAAAAGGCAGGAGTTGCTTGGTGAGAAGCTTAAGGAATGTCAAGAAAATGCAGGTATCCTGCGGGCTATTGATGAGTCGTTGGCTGGACGACGAGGGCTTTTCGAAGGCGAGGTTGAACGTGACGGGCAGAAGGTGATCTTGCATGCTCAGTTTGTGCCTATGGTGAGTACGACAGGTACGGTGGGTGGTGTTGCAGTGATTGATGACTGCACAGTACAGCATGAAACATTGTTGAATCTGCAAAAACTTTCCATGGCGGTTGAGAACAGCCCGAACGTTGTTTTTATTACGGATAAGGAGGGTGCTATTGAGTACGCTAACCCTCGTTTTGTTGAGGTGACGGGGTTCACGGCTAAAGAGGCCGCCGGTAAGAATCCCCGTATTCTTAATTCGGGTATGAATGATATTGAGGTATATGAAAACCTTTGGTCAGAGTTATTAAAGGGAAATCACTGGAGTGGTGAATTTCAAAATCGAAGGAAAAATGGAGAGCTATATTGGGCGCGTCAGAATATTGCGCCAGTTCTTGATAAATCTAATGCCATTACACATTTTGTGGCTATTCAGGAGGATGTTACTGAAGCACGCCGTATTCACGAGCAAAACGCCTATCATGCGACACACGATATGCTTACCGGGTTGGTCAATCGATACGAATTTGAACGGCGGCTGGATCGCGTAGTCGACACAGCAAAGCAGGGCGAAAGCACCCATGCCATGTGCTTTGTTGATTTGGACCAGTTCAAAATTATCAATGATACCTGTGGTCATGTAGCAGGGGATGCCTTACTAAGATATTTGTCCGCAGTGCTCAGAGATAAGTTACGTGTTCGTGACACGCTGGCTCGTATTGGTGGAGATGAATTTGCTCTGTTGATGGAGCATTGTAATTCTGAGCAGGCCTTGAGAGTGGCAGAAACAATGCATCAAATTATTGATGAGTTTGTTTTTAGCTGGGAAGGGCGCAATTTCACCATTGGCAGTAGTATTGGTTTAACGTGTATCGATCAAAACACAGCAGATGCAGTTGAGGTATTTAAACGTGCAGATGCTGCCTGTTATATGGCCAAGGAGCAAGGCCGAAACCGAATTCATGTTTATTATGAAGATGACGAAAGCCTAGCTCACCGCGAAGGTGAGATGCAGTGGGTCAATGTACTTAAACGGGCCTTGGATCAGGATGACTTTATATTATATGCGCAGGTGATTGAGGCAACCGGGGCGGGTGACGATAGCGAAATCAGTTATGAAATACTGGTACGCTTGCGTGCAGAGGATGGTGCGCTGGTGCCTCCGGGTAGTTTTTTACCAGCGGCTGAGCGTTATAACCTAGGCGCTCAACTTGATCGCTGGGTGGTCGAACATACCCTTGCCTGGCTAGAGTCAAATTGGGGTGATCTCAAACATGTTCATCACTTTGCGATTAACCTGTCAGGGCAGTCGTTAGGTGATGAAGCATTTCTGAGTTATTTACAACATCGCTTACATGAAACGACTATACCGGCAGGTATTATTTGTTTCGAGATTACTGAAACTGCCGCGATTGCTAATTTATCTATGGCGAGTCAGTTTATTCGGACACTGCGTGAGTATGGTTGCCGTTTCTCTCTGGACGACTTTGGCAGCGGTTTGTCTTCCTTTGCGTATCTTAAAAATTTACCCGTGGATTATTTGAAAATCGACGGAATGTTCGTGAAAGATATTATTGAAGATCCGATTGATGATGCGATGGTGAAATCCATTAATGAAATCGGGCATGTCATGGAAATGATGACCATCGGCGAGTTTGTCGAGAATGATGCTATTCGTGATAGGTTAAAGCAGATCGGCGTCGATTTTGTACAAGGCTACGGTGTCGGTATGCCTATTCCTCTAACGGATATTCTTACTCATTGATCCGCAGAACATGTTGGTATGGCCTGCAAGCCTAATATTTCCTGATTGTTATTTTCTTGGTTTGAATAACTGCAAATATAAGCCTCTTTTGTTGCTGTTTCGCTATAGTGACGCATCAAAAGCGGGAGCTTTCATAACGCTTCCCTGTCAAATTATTGTGTCCCTGTTTTCTTCATCTGTGCGGCTTTTTTAGTCGTAAGTATTTATATCTCTATGACTCTCCTTTGGTTGGTTCATTAGAGCTACGGCGTGCTCGTAATCTATGAGCTGCGTGATCGTCTGCCAGGTTGGCCGGAGTTAGTGAAGGTTTCCCCAAAAGTGATGTCTCAATAGTAATTGGAGTTAATGATATTGCTCACGCTACAAAGGTCTAAATGAAGTCTCAAGCAAGGTTACGTATAGTGGGTGTTGAGTCCTTTGAGTTACTTGGATTTTTGGGATTATTGTTAGGTTAAGGAGGTTCGTTGTGACTAATAATATGCTCCAAAAAAAGGTTTTTGGTCTGCCTCAGAAACAGGGTTTATACGATCCTCGATTTGAAAAGGATAACTGTGGTGTTGGTTTTGTCGCCCACATGCACGGCGAAGCCAGCCACCAGATAATTGTTGATGCGGAACATGCGCTGTGCCGCATGGATCACCGCGGTGGCAGTGGTAGTGAAGCCAATACCGGCGATGGTGCGGGTATGTTGACGGGTTTGCCGCATGCGTTTTTTGCCAAGGTGATGGCGCGCGACTTTAATCTTGAGCTGCCGGAAGCCGGGTGTTATGCCGCCGGTAATGTATTTTTGCCCACTGATGCGGCAGAACGGGAGCTGTGCAAAACGCTGGTTAATCAGCTGCTTGATGAAGAAGGCTTGATCTTACTGGCCTGGCGCGAAGTGCCCGTTGATCCCAACGGTGCCGATGTGGGTTCGGTGGCGATGTCCGCCTGTCCGCAGATTGAGCAGTTATTTATCACTGGCGATGAAGCAATTGATCAAGATGAGCTGGAGCGTCGCCTGTGTCTGGTGCGCAAAAAATCGACCCGTTTGGTGCGCGCCAATCAGGACCTTGAGCAGGCCGAGGCGTTCTACTATTGCAGCTTGTCCAGCAAGGTCATTATTTATAAGGGCATGCTTAACGGCGAGCAGGTGTTTTTGTTTTATCCGGACCTGCGTGATGCCGATTACACCTCCCATCTGGCGATGGTGCATTCACGTTTCAGCACCAATACCTTTCCCTCCTGGGATCGTGCCCAGCCCTTGCGGTATATGAGCCACAACGGCGAGATTAATACCTTTCAGGGTAATCTCAACTGGATGAAATCGCGCCAGGGGGTGGTTAAAAGTGCCCAGTTTGGCGAACAATTAAACGCGTTATTCCCGGTGGTTGAGCCGGATGTATCCGACTCCGGTGCCTTTGATAACGTGCTGGAATTTTTAATGCTCAATGGCCGCAGCCTGCAGGAAGCGGTGTCATTGATGGTGCCCGAAGCGTGGCAGAATGATGCGCAGATGGCGCAGCCA
>Ga0209292_1004439_pt1 | contig 14807 bp, 18 predicted proteins | sample GOMGulsemesocosm_2_FD_184634 | JGI IMG/M metagenome (GOLD analysis project Ga0209292, IMG submission 184634) | Methane-oxidizing microbial communities from mesocosms in the Gulf of Mexico - GOM9C Gulf of Mexico (SPAdes) (version 2) | ecosystem: Environmental > Aquatic > Marine > Cold seeps... | reverse complement strand
AGTAATCAGCATATAACAAGGCGTTCAAACGGACAAAAAACAGTTGGTTTTTGCTCGTGCCTCGCCATTTTAACCAACTGTTTTTTGCCGCTTAACAGTGGCGTTAGACCAACATAGGAGGGGTCTTATGACAATTGCAGTATTAGTAATAGATGTTCAGAGCGCTTTAATAGATCCTGAGCCTAGACCTTTTGATGTTAAGAATGTTTTAAGTAAAATTAACACTGTTACCAATTGGGCTAGGAATGCTAAATATCCCGTTATATATGTTCAGCATGAAAAAAATGAAAGTGCAGTGGAATATGACAGTAAGGGCTGGCAGTTGCAAAGCAATTTGAGTGTAATAGAAGGTGATATTTTTATTCGCAAGACTACTCCTGATTCGTTTTTGAGAACTAACTTAGAGGATGTTCTTGAAAAAAATCAAGTGAAGCATTTAATTGTTACCGGTTATGCTTCTGAATTTTGTGTTGACACAACTGTTAGGCGAGCGGCAAGTTTAGGTTACTCTGTTGAATTAGTTTCTGATGCGCATACTACTCATTGTAAAGAGCACGCTTCTGGTGAACAAATTCGCCTACATCACAATTGTACATTGCCAGAGGTTACCAGTTTTGGTGTTAAAATATCGGCAACCAAAACGGGTGCACTGGTAAAGTTGGTCTAACAAGTTGATTAAACGGAAAAATAACAGTTGGCTATCGCTTCGCGATTATAGCAAACTGTTATTTTCCGCTTATCAAGGCGTTATGTACCTAGGAAAAGCTATGTCATCTGACGATTGGTATAGGAATAATAAATGGAATGATGAAATTGAGGCTTTGTTTTATGAGAAGCTTAAGCGTGCACGTTCTCAACGTGATCAATATATTATTATTCAAACATCACACCTAAGCGAGTCATTTCCTTTAATCTCTTTACAATTAATCGATGAGTACTTCGAAAAGCGAAAAGATAAATTTGATGATGTTCGCGCCTACTGGGCTCAAAGCATTGCATTCATGAACCTTGGTGACATTGATAAAGCAATGGAAGCATATCGTGCAATTTTGAAACGAGAAGAAGAATTTCCAAACCATCAAACAACAGCTTATGTAGATTATCCATATATCGTCGCAACGAAGGCTATCGAATCTGAATATCAAAATGTACTTTCCGTACTTACTAAACATCACAGTCGCCTAATGTTCCCATTAGATAAATTCAAATGGCACGCATCTTTCGCGCTAATAAATAACGACTATGAACAAGCAGTTTTGGCACTCGATGTTGCCAAAGTAAAACGTTCAGGCTTTAGATTTCATCAGGATGTTGGTCTTGTTGGTAAAGAGCATGTTAATGTAATCAAAGTGTTGTGTAAAATCGGTACATAACAAGAAATTAAACAAGGACAAAAAACAGTTGGCTTTTTGTTCACTACGTTCACTTATTTTAGCCAACTATTTTTTGCCTGTTAATTAGGCGTTATGTGTTTATGGCAGTATGGGAGTATATATGGAAACTTTATTAAAAGATCTAGAAGAAGGAATGTTGGGCTTTATCGATGGAGAAGATGATGCTGATTATTCTCCAAGTGATGTAGAAAAATGCTTGGGTTTCTTAAAGTCATTTGAAAGGTCGATGTCTTTAACAGAACAAACCTTAGAAACGTCGCTTGAATTAGTCAAAGTTCTGGTGCTCTCTTTAAATCAACTAAATGAAGACTGCGAAGAATGTCTTATTGAAACAGACCAAAGGGAAGACATCTGTGAGTTCATCGATTCCGTATTAACTAAATGCGGTGTTTCGTTTGATGATGACGTAACAGAAGAATGGCGTGAGTGGTAAACACATAACAAGCAATTCAACAGGACTAAAAACAGTTGGTTTTGTTCGTGCCTCGCTATTTTAACCAACAATTTTTAGCCCGTTAATTGGGCGTTATATTTTCAAATAGGTATTGAGAGCTATGCTCGATTTAGGGAAAAAATTATTAAGGGAGCAGCCGTTTAGTGTATTACTTGGAGCTGAACTTACAGAATTCGAAGAAGGTAAAGCTGAATTGTCTTTGGTTATTCGTGATGAATTAACCCAAAACTTTGGCTTTGTACATGGCGGTGTTTTAAGTTACCTAGCTGATAATTGTATAACATTTGCAGCAGCGTCAGTTTTAGGTAATTGCGTAACCTCAGAATATAAAATTAATTATGTTCGCCCAGCTATAGGTAAATCATTAATTGCCCGCTCTACTGTTTTATCATCAGGTAAAAGGCAAGCCACTTGCGAGTGTAAAGTTTATGCCTTGGGTGATAAGGGTGAGAAGTTAGTTGCTGTTGCGCTAGGTACCATCAGCAAAATTGACGTGTAAAAATATAACAAGGCATTAAAGCAGGAAAATTTACAGTTGGCTGTTTTCACTGCGTTCAATATTTTAGCCAACTACAAATTTCCTCTTAATGAGGCGTTAGGCGAAAGGAGTACCTAATTGGAACTTGCGAATTATTCTCTTGAATTACTGTCACTTTTATTTTTAGTCGCAGTCATTGCTGGATTACTTGACACATTAGCAGGTGGTGGTGGGCTAATATCAATACCCGCTCTCATTTTAAGTGGTGTTCCTCCTTTGGCTGCTCTTGGAACAAATAAGTTACAAGGTAGCATGGGGACAGCCACGGCGACCTTTATGATGCTTAAGAATAAAAAAGTAGGCTGGGACAATGTTAAATATCTAATGTTAACAGCTTTTATTGGTGCTGTACTTGGTACCATAGCTGTACAATTTATAAATGCAGATGTATTGACATTTGTTATTCCCATTGTTCTTTTATTTATCGCTATATACTTCCTCATTTCCCCAAGACCAACGGAAACTCAGGGGGAGCCAAAGTTAACAAATAGGAAGTATAAAAATATAGTCATCCCTTGTATTGGTTATTATGATGGTATGTTTGGCCCTGGAACGGGATCTTTTTTCGCCTTGTCTGGGGTTTCATGCCGAGGCCATGATTTAATAACATCTACAGCTGTAGCTAAGCCATTGAATTTTGCTACCAATATAGCTTCTTTGATTGTATTTTTAATTGCAGGTCATATAGTTTGGGTTGTAGGGATATTAATGATGCTTGGCCAAGTATTAGGTGCGTGGCTAGGATCACATTGCTTATTCAAAATTAATCCTGCATATTTAAGAGGTATCGTCGTTCTTATGTGTAGCGGTATGCTAATCAAGTATGCGGATTCAATGGGGTGGCTTGGTATCGCCTAACAAGTTGCTCAAACGGAAAAATTACAGTTGGCTCGCGCTTCGCGCAGTTTAGCCTAACTGTATTTTCCGCTTAGCAAGGCGTTATGTTGCACAAGGAGGCGCGGTGATTAAAGTTGAAAATTATGAACGTGAGTTACTTAATCTATTTTGTAGTGAGTACCTCTCTAACTCTGTGCTATTTAGTGCAATTAATCACCCATCAAATATCACATGTAAATTTACTGGTGAGGCGTATCATTTAGAAATCCAGCATTCTGAGTTGCCAGATATTAACGAGACTATTGAGCTCAAAAATGTATTTGCTACTTTTGAAGAGAGTATTTATACGTTTGTTGTTTTCATTGAGAAAGGCATAGTATGCTTGAGTTGTTTCAACAAAAATCATAGTGACGGTGTGCCTGATAGAATTAGAAACGGATCGGTAGTGGTAACTGCAACATAATCGGGTAGCCGGAGGTCTCTAACCTCCAGCCCCCACAACACCCTGCATGCGGCTCCGCACAGGGCGTTTCACTTAGGATAGTGAAGCGAAATCCAACCGTCACGTATTGAATAAAGCCCTTCAGATTTTAAGTAATCAAGCGATAATGCCTGATTGATCCCAGGAGTTTTAGCGCTACGCCATGGTCCTTTGCTGGTGATACCACATGCAACTGCTGCCTGAACATGCACACCTAGTCTCATTAAACTTCTTACCTTAGTGCGTGGCCTTCGCCACTGTCGCCAATAGGCCATTCGCACTCTGCGCCTGATCCAATGATCTAGATCGACGCATCGCTGATACCCACTAGCAATACCAAAGTAGTTTATCCAGCCGCGTAAATATTGGCTGAGTTTAAAGAGTTGATAACGCATGGACACACCCCAGTTACGGTTCGTTAACCTTCGGACTTGTTGCTTAAATTTTAGCAATGTCTTCGGGTGCCATTGAATGCGACCTGCCTTGAACGTGAATCCAAGAAATTTACTTTCACTGGTTTTAACGACGCGGCTTTTGACCGTGTTAACGATCAATTTCAAGCGGTTATTCAGGAATCTGCTGATACTACTTAGCACTCGTTTTCCCGCACGGGGACTCTTCACCAGTATGGTGAAATCATCCGCATAACGAGCAAATTTATGGCCTCGTTTCTCAAGTTCTTTGTCCAAAGGGTCGAGCATGATGTTTGCCAGCAAAGGAGACAATGGCCCACCTTGTGGTACACCTTCTCGGCTCTGACTATAAAACTGGTTATCCCGACTTATTTTGCAAAGAACCCCAGCTCGCAAGTAACGTTTTATCAATTTAAGCAATCGCTTATCCTTCACTTTATAGCCAAGGTGCGTCATGAGTAAATCATGATTAACGCGGTCAAAGAACTTAGACAGATCAACATCGACTGTAAAACGGCGCTCCGTTTTAATGATGTTTTGTACCTGTTTTACCGCTTGTTTCCCATTTCGATTTGGCCTAAACCCAAAACTATTGTCTGAGAAGGTTGGGTCGAAAATCGGCGTAAGGACTTGAGCAATGGCTTGTTGGATCACGCGATCAACTGTGGTTGGTATACCTAGCTGACGTTTACCGCCATCAGGTTTATCAATTTCCACTCGTCGAACGGGTGAAGGTTGGTATTGGCCTGAGCGAAGCTCAGATGCAATACGTTTCCAGTTTCCATCCTTTGCCCAAGCAGGGAAGTCATCAATGGTCATTCCATCGATGCCAGCAGCCCCTTTATTGGCTCGAACCCGTTTCCACGCTTCCAATATATTAGAAGGCTTTAAGGTGAGTTCGAGTAGATCTGCGCTAAAGGCTGGCTGCTTATCGGTACGCTGAGTCACGTCGCTACCGGACGGCATTCGTGTATTCAAGTCTGACAAGGCTCCTCCTTTGTTCTAAATGTTCAGGCCTTCACCGTGTCCCAACCATTACGATGGGCATTTGGCTACTATGCCGTCTGCTGACTTCTGCTTAATCATCAATGAGGTTTCCCCAATTGACGCTATCGGTTTTCATCTATTTGCTCTTTTCAGTCGATGACACTGAAAAGCCAAGGCACTTATATACCAGAGCCTGACTGGTTAGTTACCGATCGCTTGTTAAGCAGATCTCCCCAGATAAGAGCATGAACTTTCTTTGCACTGCTGCATCATTTACGGTGGCCGTTAGATCACATGGTTTCGTCGTCTTGTGCCAACTCACCTTCAGCCTACGCCTCATATGATGTTTTTGTTCATCAGCTCGCAAATTTATGAAATACATCCATGTATTTCACCTAAAGGCCAGCCTGAAGCTGTTCAAAATGGTTCCAACCCATTTTGTGCGTCCGGCTTCCTTCAGACAAACCTCGCGGTTTAGCCCTTGCCATTCGCTAGTAGTTAACGTTTAATAACGGTAAGTTATGTAAACGGTGATCTTCCTACAGAGGACTTTCACCTCATTAGTTCATGCCCATGCTGGGCGTACACAAGTTGCTCAATTTCGTTCCGGCCACAAAAAGCGTGGCCTCCACGGGACAGCCTACGCGTTGCTTCGGCTGCCCATTAGCAAAGCGTTATGAGTTTAAGGAAGTACCGTGTCACCTGATATATTTATTGATGATTTTGAAATAACGGAAAATACAGAAGAGCTCCATGCTATTTTGGGGCGAAGCCTTATTATTGCTACAAGGTTTGATAACTTATGTGACCATGTAACAAAGTTTTTAAAGCTAAAAGTCTCTTGTGCAACTATTTTGCCTAATGATAAATTTGATGATTATGTAAACGACTTATTCGATAAATTTTCTACATTAAATAACAATATTAATGCTCTACCCATTGGGCAGCCAGAGAAAGATATACTTCATAAATCTCGTGTCGCAAGAAATGAAATTGCACATAGCTTTGCAGTTGGCATGACAGGCTGTCTAGATATAAAAATTGATGAACAAAGTTTCAAAAAACATATATCAGATTTAGTTATGGAAATCTCTGCGGGTGATTTTCTTATATCAACAATCCTTTCTATCTTAAACAAAGACCCTTTACCAGATTACTCAGAGAGTAATTATAAAAAACGAATACTTAATTGGGTAAATGGTGAATAAACTCATAACAAGGCAATTAAACGGAACTAAAACAGTGGGTTACGTTTCGCTTCGCTACACATAAACTCTATGGGGACACCCAAGATAACTTGATTTTTCTAAGGACTGGTCTATGTTTTAGGTAAGCAGTTGCGTTAGTTTTTTTACTTTCGAATTTTATGGGGACACTCATCATAATTTCCCATGGCAAAAATTGTTGGCGTAGCCATTTATCTTAGCTATCAGGACTCGCACAATAAAAAAGAACCATTTCTCCCATTAACTCCAATATCTCAAATCTCCGCCCCATGAGCTTAGGCGTACTAAGTGATTGCGGGGATTGCGGAAATTGCGGGGAATAAACGCAGCCAACAACGCTGCAACTTCAAGGGCGACGGGTATAAACCATCCCAACATGCATAATCCGTCCATTACCATACACCTCACCAAACTCAACAAACCCTAACCGTTTATACAACTCTAATTCATTCATAGTTTCGACTTAATGCCATTGCTTGGGGCGGCTGTAACAGAGTGAGGAACCAGTGGCGTGAAAACCGTCCCAGACACTTGTCAAGCTCACCTTAAAGGTCAAATATCCAATGTAATTAGACAAGGCCGAGCTGAGCAAGTCAGTCCGGCCTTGAGGTTTGCAACCAACGATTGAATGTATCAATAAGCCGGCTGCCGGAGAAGGCTACCGACAAACTCGGTAGCGTTGGTACTTTGCTTAGGCATGCGCTTTATTCAGCGCCTTTGAGCGTTGTAGATCCCACCAAGCAAACACAAAATAGATGATTGTGCACCAGATGGTCAGATCGTAAAACATCTCACGGTTCACGTAGTACTCGTAAAGATCAGGGCTGTTGAACAGGACTCGCCAAGCCAGAACTGCTGGCACTATCAAGCCTACCACAATCCAGACCGCACGAATTCCCTTGGTCAACATCGAGGTGTCTTTGATATGGGGCTGACTTTCCTGAATCGCCAGTTCTGCATGATGCTTTTCGACTTTTTGTGCAAATGCTTCTTCCCGTTGTTCGGCTTCAGGGTAGCTACCATTCGCACCTGCCTTTTTCGCCAAAACAGTATAGACGATGATCGACACGAACCAAGTAGGGATGAACAAGTAGTAGAATGGAATCACATTCAAAAAGTCCAGACCAAATCCAAATACCAATGAGACAGCCCAAGTGGTTAGAGCAGGCGTATTGTCCTTAAGACCTATTAGCTTAAACCAATAGGTTTTGTAGCCCAGTTTCGGAAAGAGCCGCTGTTCCGCAAAGACAATTCCGCCGATAGGCACCAGCAGCAGTCCGGCATAAGTCAGCAAGGGCAGAATGTTACGGTAGATAACGGGGAAACAGCTGCCAATGACAACGGCAGCACCCACAATCAGCGTCACTTTCTGGCGGGATACTTGCGGAAATACAGCCTGAGCTGCTAAACCTGCTCGGTAGAGGTTTGAGTTTGCCGTTGTCCAGCCTGCGACAATAACGATAACAAAACCAGTAGCGCCCAATGCATAGTAGGCAACATCACCTGGGGATACCACCGCAATACTGGTTTTCATCATCGCCGCTGTAGCCGCCCCCATGAGTGCTGCTGAAATCCATGCGACATAGTGACCGAACATCATGCCGGTACCTGTTGATAAACCATAAACAGACTTTTTCGCGTAACGCAGAAGCGCCATGTCGATAAGCCCAAAGTGAGCGAAAGTGTTCGCAGCCCAGGCAAAACCAATCACTTCCCACAAACCGATACCCGGCTCACCTTCTGCATTGATACCGGTAAACACTGCTGTTCCCGCCAGATCCACAAAATCTGAAAAGCCCCCTAACGTTGTATAACCAGTCAGCGACTCATTCAATGCTGGGATCAATACCATGCCACCTGTGGTAAACATAACCATCAGCCAAGGCGCGCAGATGCTGGCAAACTCACTCAGTACCTTAAAGCCGTAATAGGCAACCACTACCGCAATAATACTGGCCGATGCAGCGATTGCTGCAAAGGCTATATTGCTGGGGTACGGGTAAATCTGCGGCGGAATATCGAACAGTACCCGCACTGCGGTGGCTGAAACGGTTATCATCGCCGCTGATATCACCACAAAAATCAGCACATTCGCACCGTTATAAAAGCGCGAAAACTTCTCGCCCATGTTTTGGTCTAGATAGGTGTAGAGGCTGAGTCGAGTTTTAACAGCTATGGGGGCTGTGATCAGCCAGAAGCTCAGCATGGCAAGGGTATTACCAATCAGCAAACCAATCAGAATATCCTGAATGGTTGCGCCTAGTGCAACAAAAGCTGCACCAATAACAAACTCGGTCGCAGCAACATGCTCTGCCGCATAAAGCCCCAGAAAATGGATGGGGCCGTGTAACCTGTGTTTGGGAACGGGTAACTGTTCATCATCTATTTCCGAGATGGGGCGGTTGGTGTCAAGGGTGTTATTGCTCATTTCTTCCTCCAAGATCATATTCAATATTTGCTTTCAACTTACAAATAGAATGATTGTTATTTCTCACCGATAAACCGGGCGCGCTCTATAACCTTCTCTGTCACCCACTGAGCATTGGCCAATGCCTCATCAGCTGTAATGTCACCATCCAACGCTTTTGCGATACGCTGACCAACAGCATTTCCGATACTCTGGAATTCAGGTATGGCAACAAACTGAATGCCGGTATAGGGTACCTTGTCAACAGTGGGCTGATTAGGGTCAGCGGCCTGAATAGAGGCGAGTATAATCGGCGAGAACGGCGCAGCAGCAAGGTAACTGGGGTTTCGGTAAAGCGAGTTGCGGGTGCCAGGTGGTACATGTGCCCAGCCTTCTTTACCAGCGACAAGCTGGGTATAGACATCAGACGTTGCCCAAGCCACAAACTTTTTAGCCGCTTCTTCATGCTTGGAAGAGGAAGAGACAGCCAATGCCCATGACCACAGCCAGTTGCTTCGTTTACCCAGTCCATTGTCCGGCGCAAGCGCGAATCCAACATTAGCGGCAACGCTTGACTGCTTATCGTCCGTAATTGTGGAGGCCGCCGCCGTGGAATCAACCCAAATACCACATTTGCCTGCCTTGAACAAAGCTAGGTTCTCGTTATAGCCATTCGCCGTTGCATCGGGAGGACCATATTGAGTTAACAGATCAAGGTAATCATTAACAGTGCTTGCCCAAGCTTCGCTATCCAACTGCGGCTTCCAGTTCTCATCAAACCAGCGTGCTCCATACGAATTGGACATTGCCGTCAGCAGGGCTATATTCTCACCCCAGCCTGCTTTGCCACGCAGACAGATCCCATAAGTATCTTTGCTTCTATCCGTAATGGCGGCGGCGGCTTTTTTGATGAACGCCCAGGTGGGTGCTGAAGGCATTTCCAGCTGAGCCTGTTCGAACAGGTCTTTGCGGTACATTGTGAATGACGACTCACCGTAAAAAGGCGCGGCGTAAAGCTTGCCGTCAAAAGACAGTCCTTCGCGGATCGCAGGTAGAATATCGCCTGTGTTGTAACTTTCAGGCAAACTATCCAACGACACTAGCCAATTTTGCTTCGCCCAAAGTGGTACTTCATACGTTCCTATAGTCAGAACATCAAACTGTCCTCCTTTGGTGGCTATGTCGGTGGTGACACGTTGACGTAGGGTATTTTCATCCAGCGTTACCCAATTGAGCTTGATATCTGGATTGGTTGCTGTAAAGCTTTCTGATAAGATCTGCATTCGCTTCATGTCACTGTTGTTTACAGTGGCAATTGTTACTGTTGTTTTTGCTTGGGCAAGGCTTGAGGCACAGCTAAGCGCTAGTCCGATACTGCTAAATAGCACAGATTTGTAGATGGGTATCATTTTTTTTCTCCTTAGATATACCACGGTTACTAACTGTATGGATGTTAGTAAACTACATACGTCAGAATAAGATATATCTTAACCTTGACTTAACACTAGTATTTAACTTACTAATATAGGTACTTTTCAGCCATGTCTGAAACTGAATTAAAAACTAGAGGGAAAGGCTATGGGGAAAGGAGCTAATAAATCACAAACATTACCGGTGCTAGAAGTTAACAAACAAGCCGGCGCGATCCGCTATCTCGAGCACGGTGTGCCTCACTGGAGAGTTCGCTGGCATTATCACGAAGAATACGAGTTGCATTTAATTGTCGCTAGTACCGGAAAAATGTTCATCGGTGATTATATCGGCAATTTTCAACCAGGCTGCCTCGTGCTGACAGCTCCCTATGTGCCACATAATTGGCTGACTGCCAACACTGGTCAAACACATTTTGAGTTGCGCGATCATATCGTACATTTTGATCATGCCGCAATTACGGCAGCAGCTGAGGCGCTACCAGAGCTGCGAATGTTGCTACCTTTACTGGAGAGTGCCAGACAGGGAGTCGAGTTTTCGGGACATGCAGATATTGCCAAGCAGTATATGCTACGTATTCGGGAGTCAAATGGTGCGGCACGTTTGGCGCACTTCTGCGAACTGCTGGATAGTTTAGCCCGAAGCCCGCATCAGAAATTGCTATCAACCGCACGGATTGAATTGGCTCCTAATGATGAGTTATCACAGAAGGTAGATCAGATCACTCGGTTCATCTTTGACCGCTACCAACAAAACATCACCTTGCCACAGACAGCAGATTTCGCAGGGATGAGTGAGAGACAGTTCTCACGCTTCATTCGTAAGGCGACCGGAAATTCGTTCACGGATTTTGTTAATCGCATCAGGATTGCAAAGGCTTGTGAGTTACTATCTGATACTGAAGCAACCATCACCTTGATTTGCTCTGAAGTCGGTTTCAACAATATTGCTAATTTTAATCGACGATTTCAGAAATACAAACACATGACACCCAGAGATTACAGACGGCAATCACGTCAGCGTTATACTTGATACTTCGTACATATTATCAAAGGAGGAAATGAGTATTGTTCAAAAAAACCTGCGGAAACCTGCGAGGTTCGCTGAAACGAAAAATAAAAGGGTCAGAGTTAAATTAAAATCGTAAGATATTGATTTAAATAGATTACTGTCACTTAAAATGACACTGACCCTTCGACTATAATGCAAGCAGATATAGAGATTGTATGGTAGAAGTAGAAAGACTTTATTTAGAATGTTTTCAGAGGTAATAAGATGGGAAATCAAGAAAAAGAATTAGAAAATTACAAAATAGTCTTATCTGAAATTTTCAAAGGAGTGCAGAAAGGGGATGTCGACGAAGGGTTGTCGTTAGCTTATTTTTATGGGGCAAACCTCCCCTCAAGCGATTCCGACTTGCATCTGATTGTTATTGAAACTTTAGTAAGACAGTCAGCATCTTTGGGATCTAGCGAAGCTCAAGAATATTTGCAAAATATTTGGCCGGAATTGAAAAAAGTACTAGCAAAAGGACTTGTCAGAAAAGGGATGTCCTCGTCCGAGGTGCTGTAAGGCTTTTGTGAGCAATGAAATGGCTACTCTTATTTTGCAAACTGCCAAGGTGATGGTTGAGCGAATTTAGGCTCTTTAGGGATAAAGAGGGCGTAATTCAACGCCAGGAGATTCGTCTACTGGAATAAACAGAATAAACAAGACACCCATTTTTAAAAAGTAGCAAAAAAGGGTTTATGCTCTAAACTTTAAGGTACTCAAACAACCAAGGATGGTGTGTGATGCCACAGCCACGTAAAACCCAAATCAGTTTAATCGATACCCCTTATTACCATTGTGTTTCCCGTTGTGTGCGCCGCTCTTTTTTGTGCGGTGAAGATAAGTTCACAGGCCAAAGTTACGAGCATAGGCGTGGCTGGGTAGAAGAGCGTTTGTTATTTTTAGCTTCTGTATTTGCTATTGATATTTGTGCTTATGCGGTGATGAGTAATCATACTCATGTGGTGCTGTGTAGACAAAGACTTAGCAGAAGTATGGTCAATGGAAGAAGTCGTTCGCAGGTGGCATAGGCTCTACCAAGGCACACTGTTAAGTCGAAAATATCAAAGAGGAGATAAGCTGAGTAACAGTGAATATCTCAGCTTAGAAGAAACCGTCACCATTTACAGGCAACGTTTATACAGTATTAGTTGGCTGATGCGTAACCTCAATGAACATATAGCCCGTGAGGCAAATAAAGAAGATAACTGTACTGGTAGATTCTGGGAAGGGCGCTTTAAATCCCAAGCTTTATTAGACGAACCCGCCGTACTCGCCTGTATGGCCTATGTGGATTTAAACCCGATTCGTGCCAAAATGGAGACCACGCCAGAAACCTCAAAATACACCAGTATCCAACATCGTATTCAGTCCCTAATCAAAGGTGAACAACCGCAAAAGCTGATGCGTTTTGTGGGTAATCACAGGCAAAACATGCCTAAAGGCATTGCTTACAGTTTAATCGATTATTGTGAATTAGTGGATTGCACAGGCAGGTGTATTCGCGAAGATAAAGCAGGTCACATCGAACATCATCACAGCCCCATTTTAGAACGACTAGGGCTAGACTCAGAACAATGGCTCACCCTTACCACAGAGTTCGAAAAGCACTTTTCAACAGCCGTAGGCAGTGAACATATGTTACAACAATTCAAACATCACACCGACCATCAACGAATACGAGGCATGGCAAAGGCTAGAGCTCTATTACAGCACGGCTGAATACAATCAAAGTTAACTTTACACACTCCCAACTTATCTTGGGTTACGCATGCTGCCTGTAATTTGAGTTAAGCATTACATCTAACGACATTCATCATTTCAAATCATCAAAAAGCAAAATTTCTGAAAGTTAACCCTACAAAGAGCAAATATTGACACCACTTTATGCTTGTTGATTTGGCGGCAATTGGTTACTTTATTACTTTGGGTGTCTTTATTTTCCTAGACTTTTCCTACAGCCTCGTTATGTTTCTCTAGTTTGCGCGTTTCATTGCAACTTTGTAGACTTTTCCTTTGTCACGCTTACCTACTGAAATCACAGTGACGGTGATGATAGAATCATTTACTTCATATACTAAGCGATAGCCAGCTTGTCTTAATTTAATTTTATAAAGCTCATTGGCACCTGATAATTTAGCACTTTGAATATGTGGGTTTTCTAAAACTTCACTTAGTTTCTTTTTAAACTGTTGTTGTACTGTAGAGCCAAGCTTCTTCCATTCTTTCAGTGCTGTCTTTTTAAATTCTAACTCATAGCTCATTTAAACTGACCTTGACACTCTCTTCATTTTTTCTAGATTCAGCAATACTCAATAGCTCAAGATCTTCCATATGATCCATCATAAATTCATAAGTATCTGCTGGTATGCAATAAAAAGCAGGTTCATTCCTATTTAAAACAGCAATGGCATCACCATCTGCGCTCATGGCAACTTTCATAGGGTTAGCTTTCAATTCACTAATGCTTGCTGCTGCTTCTGTTAATATTCTAGTAGTCATACGTTACTCAGTACTTTAAAGTGGTCTCTATTTAGGTCTTAGTATGATCCCCGAAACATAACAAGGCAATTAAACGGACAAAAAACAGTTGGCTTTTGGCTCATTCTTCGCTAATTTTAGCCAAACTGTTTTATTGCCGCTTATTGTGGCGTTAGCCATTAATGGAGTATGTTCAAGCAATGGAAAATAAAATGCATCAATATATAGCTTCTTCAATGGCACTAATAGCTGTTGTAGTTAGCGTTTGGACTTGGTGGTATAACTCGATCAGGGAAGTACATCACCTAAATTATAAAATCATCCAGCTATCACCAGCACATTTAGGTGTTACCTTTTACAATGCAGGTACATTTACTGAGACTATTATTTCATCAAAATGAGTTTTGCATAAAAATAGTCAAGTTGAAGAGTTTTTTTTCTGCAATCAAGCGCCAGTTAATATCAAACCAAATGAAGCAGTTTTTAAGGAGTTTTTTATACCTCTTTCATTTGGTAGGAGAATGCAAATAGAAGAATTAAAAGATTATAGGATTACATATGAATTAGAAATATCTGGACCTAATTCAGGAGTAATTATCGATTATGTTGATATTGGAGTCGCTAAAGTCGAGAGTTTTCTTTTTAGCCCAGTATCTAGAAAAGTTGATTTTAGTAAATCTATAGGGAAGTTATCAGAGACATTCTTTCTTTTTCCAGGGGAGGATGAAGTAAAATACGACTCATCTACATGTTTGCGCACAAATAATGGCTAACAAGGCAATTAAACGGACAAAAAACAGTTTGCTGTTTTCGTGCCTCAACATTTTAGCAAACTATTTTTAGCCGCTTATTGCGGCGTTATATGCGCGTTGTGCAGAAAGGTGCTCTAGCTAAAGGTTCTTACTATAAACGGTACTTTTTCAAACGCTACTTCTCGTTTTCGCTGTTAAAATTTACCATTTGTTTCGGCACAACTTAACTATTTACTAAAGCCGAGAATAGTTTAATATTGGTTATAAGTTTAGCGAGTCGCTCAAATTAACTGTTGTCTAAAACTACCGTCTTTTACTGGTGGCTTCAGTATTTATGTTGTGGTTCATCAAGCATA
>Ga0209292_1004438_pt1 | contig 14807 bp, 8 predicted proteins | sample GOMGulsemesocosm_2_FD_184634 | JGI IMG/M metagenome (GOLD analysis project Ga0209292, IMG submission 184634) | Methane-oxidizing microbial communities from mesocosms in the Gulf of Mexico - GOM9C Gulf of Mexico (SPAdes) (version 2) | ecosystem: Environmental > Aquatic > Marine > Cold seeps... | reverse complement strand
TTTTTTACTATTTTTTTACTCCGCTAACTTCTAGCGCATCAAAACTATGATACTTCCGTGCTATCTCTAGAAAAGCACCCGGCGTTCAGGACTAAAGTCGACTGCGGCATCTTGGAAGCACACTTTTCTTTTTACTATTCTTTTACTCCGCTAACTTCTAGCGCATCAAAACTATGATACTTCCGTGCTATCTCTAGAAAAGCACCCGGCGTTCAGGACTAAAGTCGACTGCGGCATCTTGGAAGCACACTTTTATTTTTTACTATTTTTTTATCCAGCTAATTCATATCTATTCAATACGACGCTAGAATACCAGTACATATATATCCTATTGATAGAGTTTTTCGATATATTCATTTATGCTTTTTTTCCAACTGAACCGTTGTGATTTTGCAGAATCAGCTAGTGTTTGATATTTTTCAGCATGGTTGCAATATGTATCAAGCGCTAATTGAAAGACTTTAATTAACGAGGTTATTTTCTCTTTTTTATTATTTCCGGAAAAAACAAAACCATTTTCATTATGTTTTACTGTATCTGTTAATCCACCGACATCATTAACTAAACATGGCTGGCCATGTTTCATTGCTAACATTTGGCTAATACCGCATGGTTCAAATGAACTCGGCATAAAAAAGAGATCTCCTAATGCATACAATTGACTAGAAAGTGCTTCATCATAGCCATTGATAAATAAGAAATTATCATGTGTTGCCATAAACTGAGTGAAAGCTTTTTCAATAACTTTATCACCGCTCCCAATTAAAATAAATCGGCCTTGGTGAAGTTCTAATTCAGCCAGTAAGGAAGTAAATACTTGCTGGTGTTGATAACCATCAAATAACAAGCTTACTTTTTGTGATGTTAGTCGGCCAACATTGGTTACTAATGGCCCTGAAAAGACAGTGTGATTCATCCACTGATTTATGCGTTCATTAGCTATAAAAATGGCGGGTTCTAGTATAGAACTATGACTAGAAAAACGAAGTAATGCTTTTTTAGCATCTCCCAAAAACATACTGTAATCAGCTTGTTGAACATCTAATGATTCATAATCGCAACCATTAAGAACCCCAATAACATCTCGGTTTGCATGTTTTTTTCTTAAATCACCTTCTAGCCCTTCCCCACCAAAAAATCCTTGTTCATGGTTACTTTCTTGCAATATTTCTAAACAATAGTTAGGTGAAACCACATGTACTTTATGATTTAAATTAATACCTGCCCTCATTGGATTATAGCAATGTAAAAATTGAGGATCACAAATTAGTTCACCGTTATAACTCAATTGGGGAAACCATGCCTCTAAACTCGACTCATCTTGATTAAAGGGTCTAATACCTTGCAGGGCAATATTATGAATAGAGTATATTCGCTTAATCGTCTCAAGCTTTTGGTATTTCAGATCATAAGTCAATAAGACACTTATTGTCGCGGTATGCCAGTCATGCAAATGCAAAATATCCGGTCTTTTTATGTCGCCATTTAGCATAAACTCACAGACAGCGAGTGAAAATAAAGCGAATTTATTGGCATCAGATGCAAATGGACCTTTGTCATAATCGTGATAATAAACCTGGCCATTTTCTTGGCTGAAACTGTCGTGTGCAACGATATATTGTCTGTTGCCACTTTCCTGATCGGTCAGGTAAAGTTGATATAAGCTTACCTGTGTTATTTCCCCCCTAAAAGACACGTCAAGCTGACTCACTAAAACCGACTTATTCTTTTGGTGAAAATTACCATGATCAGGAATAACAATATCGACCGATTGTTTTTCTGCAGCTAAAGCAATAGGTACATCTCTTATGACATCTGCAACCCCTCCCACTTTAGCACCAGAGATGATGCCATTTTCAGCAGCTACCATTAATATTTGCATACTCGTTCAACTCCTTATGCACTTTCTCGTATATTAATAACAGGAGCATGTTCAATAACTTGAGGTGCTGTCTTATTCGCCAATGCAATCAACATATCTCTAGTCACTAAAACAATGCCTTTAGCTGATAACCTAAAACCATTACTAATATCTTGCTGGTGATCAACACCTATTGATAACCCTTCTGGCACTTCACAACCACGATCAATAATTGCCCTTTTTATTACGCAGTTACGCCCTATGTTCGCATTTGGTAAAACAACTGACTCTTCTATCTTACAATAAGAGTGTAAATGAACATTAGAAAACAGAAGTGAGTTTTTCACTATAGCTCCGGAAATAACACAGCCAGCGGAAACCGTAGAATCGATAGCTGTTCCTCTACGTTCATCATCATTGAAAATAAATTTAGCTGGAGGTAGTTGTTCTTGATAAGTCCAAATAGGCCAATTTTTATCATATAAGTCAAGTTGTGGTGTTGGCGTTACTAAGTCCATATTAGCTTCCCAAAAGCTATCGATAGTACCTACATCACGCCAGTATGGCTGTTTTTCAGATACGGGATCTTTAAATGGAAAAGCAAATACTTCATGTTCTTTTATTAATGAAGGAATGATGTCATGACCGAAGTCTCGACCCGAGCACTTATTCTTTGCATCTTTTTCTAATTGCTCAAATAAAAATTCAGTGTTGAAAATATAATTTCCCATTGATGCTAAGCACTTTAATGGATTATGCGGAGTAGAAGCGGGCTGCTCTGGTTTTTCCTCAAAATCGATGACTCGGTTATTATCATCAACCTTCATGACCCCAAAAGTATTAGCGGCTTCTTGAACAGGTAGCTCGATGCAACACACAGTCATATCTGCGTTATTCTCGACATGCTGAGCAATTAAAGCGCCGTAATCCATTCGGTAAACATGATCACCCGATAAAATCATCACATATTTGGGCAATTCATGTCGAATTATATCAATGTTCTGAAACACAGCATCAGCCGTACCACAATACCATTCGTTACCACAGCGTTGAGATGCGGGTAATATCTCTACCGATTCTCCTAGCTCCTTTTTAAAATGCCCCCAACCTCGATTAACATGCCGAATTAATGAATGAGACTTATATTGTGTGGCAATACCAATCCGACGGATACCGGAATTAACACAGTTTGATAATGGAAAATCTATCAATCGAAACTTACCGCCAAAATATACTGCTGGTTTTGCTCGCCAATCAGTCAGCTCATGTAAACGCGATCCTTTTCCTCCCGCTAAAATAAGCGCGTAGGTTTCTTTGGTTAAATTACTAATGTATCTATCTTGAAAATTTGGCATGGTAACTTTTCCTTAAGTTTTTGAGTGCTTTTGATCAGAGGGGTTTAATTGCCAAATATCTTTGTTATATTCAGCAATGGTTCTATCGCTAGAAAAATATCCGCTGGCTGCGGTATTCAAAATACTTCTGCTATGCCATTGAGTTTTATTTTTATAAAGTTCACTGGCTTGTGTTTGTGCTGCAACATAGTCATCGAAATCATAGGCAGTTAGCCATTGATCATTAGGATCTTTAATTGAATTTATTAATGGCGTAAAAATTTCAGGTTCAAATAAATTAAAATAACCACTTTCTAATAATTGAATAACTCGAGATAAATTAGCTGACGCTTTAATGATGCACTGCGGATTATAGTTTCCTCTTATTTGAGCGATTTCATTGCTTTTCGCTCCAAAAGAAAAGTAATTTTCTTCTCCCACTGCATCAAATATTTCGATATTAGCACCGTCTAAAGTACCAATGGTTAGCGCGCCATTCATCATAAATTTCATGTTACCCGTACCAGATGCTTCTTTACCTGTGGTTGATATTTGTTCAGATAAGTCAGTCGCCGGACAAATAATTTCCATCGCACTGACATTATAATTAGGAAGGAAAGCCACTCGTAGAAACGGTTTAGAAACTTGATCATCGTTAATGACTTTAGCAACATTATTGATCAGCTTAATCACGAGTTTTGCCATAAGATATCCAGGAGCTGCTTTGCCACCAAAAAGAACACAGCGGGGAACAATATGCTCAACTTCACCATTGCGAATACATTCATATAAATGGATCACATGTAAAATATTGAGTAATTGTCGTTTGTACTCATGGATTCGTTTAACTTGAACATCAAACATCATTTCACTATCAAACTGTACATCACAGGTTGATTTCACTAGCTGGCTGAGCTTATCTTTGTTAGCACGTTTTATTGCTGCCCATTGCTCAATAAATTCGCTATCTTGACTATATTGACGTAACAGACTGATCTGAGAAAAATCTAATATCCAGTCATGGTCAATTTTTGTCGATATCAAGCGAGCAAGTGCTGGATTGCAGTGGGAAAGCCATCTTCTTGGAGTTACGCCGTTAGTTTTGTTATTAAACCTATGCGGCCATAAAAGATAAAAATCTTTAAATAAGCCTGTTGATAATAATTGTGTATGTAAATGGGCAACGCCATTTATCGAAAAACTGCCGACGATCGCTAAATACGCCATTCTAACTGCTGGCTGACCTCCTTCTTCAATGATAGACATGTTACGTTGCTTTTCGATATCTCCTGGCCAGTGATAAGAGACTTCAGTTAAAAACTGGGCATTAATTTCATAAATAATTTCAAGAATACGGGGCAATAGACATTTAAATAACTCAACAGGCCACTTCTCTAGTGCCTCAGGTAATAACGTATGATTGGTATACGCCATTGATTGGCTAACCACCTTCCATGCTTCATTCCAGGTTAGCTCATATTGGTCGAGCAAAATTCGCATTAATTCTGGAATAGCAATACTCGGGTGAGTATCATTTAGTTGAAAGACTTGAAAATTATGAAACTCGTTAAAGTTAGCGCCATGGTTATCAACCCAATGACTAATAATATCCTGTAAAGTTGCAGAGCAAAGAAAGTATTGTTGTTTTAACCTTAATTCTTTCCCGCTTTCGCTAGCATCGTTGGGATAAAGCACCATAGTTATTTGTTCAGCAAGATTCTTTGTAGCCACTGCCTCTGAATAACTACCTGCATTAAATTCATTTAAGTTAAACTCATCAGTTGCTTCTGATTTCCACAACCTTAGTGTATTAACCACTTCATTTTTATAACCGGGAACGGGAATATCATAAGGGATAGCAAGTACGTCTTGGCTATTATCCCAAACACGATGTTCACGCCCATTTTTATCTATGTGTATTCGAACCTGACCGTAAAATTTAATGCGCTGAAATTGTTCAGGTGCAGATATTTCCCAAGGATGTCCTTTTCTCAACCAATTATCAGGGTGTTCGACTTGATAGCCATTGTTAACACTTTGATTAAACATGCCGTATTCATAACGAATACCGTAACCTGTAACGGGTAATGATAAGGTCGCGCAACTGTCCAAAAAGCATGCAGCTAGCCGACCTAAACCACCGTTCCCCAAACCAGCATCACTTTCTGCTTGTGCTAACTCTTCTAATTTAATGCCATAGCTCCTTAATGACTTCTCGACATCAGTTGCTAAATCGAGGTTTAGTACAGCATTGGTTAATGCCCTACCCATTAAAAATTCTAAAGATAAATACGCGACTTGTTTACTTGACTGCAAATAACGTTTCTCAATTGTTTGCCTACAGCGAGTCACTAACCTATCTCTGATGGTATAAGCCAGTGCTTGAAATAAATAATAATGAGAAGCACTAAAGTGATCTCGACCTAATGTGTAGTGAAAATGATGAAGTAAATCATCTTCGAATGAATAATCGTTTAATAGAGATAAGTTCATCTCATTTTCTTTTAAATCATCCATAGTTTTCTTCATTATCTATCCTTAAGTTACTTGATAAAACGATTGCGGAATATGCTTCTAAATCTATTGAATGAAAGACTTCATTTGTTGGTAAGGGATCAGGTAAAATGCGAGTATCTAATCGTTTATACCACTTGGTATTAAATGCGAGTGTCGGTACCGGAAACTCGATATCCATTGCAGATGCATTAAGTAATATCAGTAAAGATTGCTTCTTGATATTATCTGACAAGTAATACCCTAATGTTAAATGCGTTGGGTATTTCCAATCGTCCTCAGACATTTCTTTTCCATATTCATTCAACCAATTCACGTTAAAGCGGTGATCATCATCATGAATAAATTCAGTATGCTTAAATAAATCAAATTGCTGTCTTAAATTAAAAATGGCACCAATAAATTTTGTTAGCGAATGTTCACTAGGTTCGTCGGGCCAATTAACCCAACCTTGGCTATTATTTTGACAATAAGCATTGTTATTACCTTGCTGACTGTTTCCAACTTCACAACCCATTGAAAGCATAGGAACCCCTAACGAAAAAGCTAAAGTCAATAACATATTTTTCTGCAACTTTAATCGAAGGGCATTGAGCTCCATATCGTCAGTGGTTCCTTCATATCCCCAGTTATAAGAGAAATTCTCATTATGGCCATCAAGGTTATCTTCTTGATTACTTCCATTTTGTTTATATTGAAAACTGACTAAATCAGCTAGAGTAAAGCCATCATGAGCGGTTATGAAATTGATGCCGGATGTAACAGGTCGACTTTGATGTTCAAATAAATACCCAGAGCCATGAATATGTTTAGCCAAGCGCGGAAGCATATGTGCTTCTCCTCGCCAGAACCGTCTTATTACATCCCTATATTGATCATTCCATTCACGCCATGGAGCAGGAAAGGCACCGAGCTGATAACCTCCTGGACCAATATCCCACGGCTCTGCAATTAGCTTCACTTGGCTTAATACAGGATCTTGATTAATCACTTGAAAAAAAGCATGATTATCACGAAACCCTCGATAGTTACGTCCTAAAATCGACGCTAAATCAAAACGAAAACCATCGACGCCCATATATTCGACCCAATAACGTAAACTATCCACGATCAGCTTAATTGTCATTTTTGATGAAGCATTAATGGTATTACCACAACCAGTATCATTGATATATTCTGCATAGTTTTCTCGATGCAATCGATAATATGACTTATTATCAATCCCTCGCCACGAAAGGGTGGGCCCTAAATTATTTCCTTCTGCCGTGTGGTTATAAACCACATCAATGATGACTTCGAGATCAGCTTGATGGAATGCTTTCACCATATCCTGAAATTCTTTAATCTGACCATTAACCAGATAATCATGGTGAGGGACAAAGAAACTCAGGCTGTTATATCCCCAATAATTTGATAAGCCCTTATCAAGTAAAAATTCTTCATCGATAAAATAATGCACAGGTAAAAGTTGTACTGTAGTTACTCCCAACTTTTTTAAATGTTTAATAAAACTAGGCTCGGCTAGTCCTAAAAACTTTCCTTTTAGTGAATCATCGACATCAGGAAATTCTTGCGTAGCCCCCTTAACATTACACTCATAAATCACCGTTTCATTCCAAGGTGTTTTGGGGGCTCTTCCCTCGTATAAGCCAATATCTGTCACTTCATTTTTAGGAATTTTAGGTTGTAAGTTTAATGATTTATATGAAATCCCTTGTTTATTTAGCCATGAAAACTGACCATTGAATTGACGAGCATATGGATCTATTAAAGGAAGCGAAGGCTTATGCCACAAGCCCTGCTTTGGCTCAAATGGACCATCGATGTAGTAATGGTATAAGTCGCCTGGCTCAACATGACTTAAATAGCAATGCCAAATATGATTCTCACCTTTAATGAGTGGGTAACATCCTCGTTCTTCGTGGTTTTCCGTAAAAAACAAGTTTAAAACAACATGTACCGCAGTAGATGAATAGATAGCAAAATTTGTCCCGTAGCCATCATAGAAGGCTCCTAAACTGTTACCACAACCACGGCTTTGTTCGATGTTTTTCATTAATTAATTTCTGCCAATAAATAATAACTGGCTAAAGGAGCAATCGTGATCGAGATACTTTGTTCAAAACCATGTGAACCTTTATTTTCAACAGGAAAGTAATCACCTGGAGAAACACCACTGCCGCCAAACTTTATTTCATCGGTATTCAAAATGAGTTGGTATTTTTTAGTCCCTAAAACCCCTAATTGATAATTTTCGTAGACTTGGGGAGTCATATTACTGATACAGATGACACATTGAGATTTATTAGCATCAAAACGAATAAAACTAAACAGACTCTGCTGGCAATTTTCACTATCAATCCAGCGAAATCCCTCTGAACGTAAATGATCTTGGTAGAGTGCAGGCGTCTTCCGATATATAAGGTTCAACTCGCGTATTAAGTTTTGCACCCCAAAATGTTTTGATTCATTAAGTAAATGCCAATCAAGAGACTTCTGATGAGACCATTCATGGTATTGAGCAAACTCCCCTCCCATAAAAAGTAATTTTTTTCCTGGGTGTGCCCACATATAACCAAAGTAGCAACGTAAATTGGCAAATTTTTGCCAATCATCCCCTGGCATTTTATTGATCAAAGAGCCTTTTCCATGAACGACCTCATCATGGCTTAACGGTAAAATGAAATTTTCGGAGTGAGCATAGACCATAGAAAAAGTCATCTCATGGTGATGGTATTTTCTGTGGGGAGTCGCTTTACTCATGTAAGAAAGCGAATCATTCATCCATCCCATATTCCACTTATAACCAAAACCCAAGCCGCCATTAGCAGTGAAATTAGTAACTCCCTGCCAAGCAGTAGACTCTTCTGCCACCATCATTATGTTAGGATTTTGCTGATATACAGTTTGGTTAATCTGCTGAATTAAGCTCACAGCAGACAAATTTTCTCGGCCACCATGACAATTAGGTACCCAATTACCATTTTCACGGCTGTAATCGAGATAAAGCATAGAGGCAACTGCATCCACTCTCAGGCCATCGATTTCAAAATTTTCCAACCAATACGTCGCATTTGATAACAAATAACTCCGTACTTCTGGTCGTTCATAATTAAAAATGAGTGTTTTCCAATCAGGATGAAAACCTTGTCGAATATCAGCATGTTCATATAAATGAGTGCCATCAAATTTGGCTAAACCATGTTCATCGGCCGGAAAATGAGCAGGTACCCAATCAATTATTACACCTAATCCAGCAGACTTAATAGCGGAAATTAAATAACAAAAATCCTCAAAGTTACCAAATCGACTGGTTGGTGAAAACAAACCCACCGGTTGATATCCCCAGGAACCATCAAAGGGATATTCACTAACCGGCATTAATTGAATATGAGTGAATGCTAAGTCAATAACATAGTCAACTAACTCTGCAGCTAATTCACGGTATGACAAATATTGCTGACCTTCTGCGCCTTTTCGTCGCCATGAACCTAAATGAACTTCATAAATAGCTATAGCTTGATCAATTTGATTTTTGCATTGCTGCTGACTTTCCATTGATTGATAAGTTTTCTTCGGAGTGCAAACTACCGAAGAAGTATTGGGAGCTTGCTGCATTTGAAAAGCAAAAGGATCTGCTTTCTCAATTCGTTCACCTGACTTAAGCAACAAGCTATACTTATAGTTGAGCCCGCAAGCCAACTGTGGAATGAAAATATCCCAGACCCCTGATGCAGGATGCTTTCTCATCAAGTGTGCCCGAGGATCCCAATGATTCGCATCTGTAACTAAAGAGACAGCGAGCACATTAGGAGCCCATAAAATAAACTGAATGCCTTCAATGCCATTGATTACTCTTTTTTGACAACCAAAATGCTTATGTCCATGAGCTAAGGTACCTTCACTGAATAAATACATTGCCTCCTCATCTAACACTGAAGGAAATGAGTAACAGTCATACTGTTTTACTTGCTGTTCAGTATATTGGATATTCAATTGATATTGATTAAAGTCGTTCATTTGGGATATTTCTAAATAGAACAAATCACTGTCTTTATATCGATTAAAACGCTTAACTTCATTAGCCAGTATCAATTGAACGCTTTGTGCATTGGGCAAATAAACTCTATAACTAACTTGATTTTCATTTTCGAGATGACAACCTAAAAAGCTAAAGATGTCATCGCAGCTTCCCTGCTCTATTTCTCTTATCCTTTGCTGATAACCAGCAAACCTACCTTGCAGTAAACATTCAGTATTAGCCATTATTCCTACCATGATTAATTTCTTCAAAAAGAAAAGGTTGATTAAATATTTCTCTTAACGGCACCGTGATTTTTCTTCGCCAATTAGGATATTCAAGGTGGGTGCCTGGTATATTTATTGATGTTTCATAACCGGCTAGATCATCCAACTGAAGACATAGAATTCTCGTTGAGCTCCTCGAAAGTTTAATAACAAGGGCATGATATAAACGGTTTAAGTCAACAGGTTCGTCTTCAAGATCTAGCCAGGTTAATAAGTGAGATTTAGCGCGAGTACGCTCATCTATTGCTTGCTGATAACTGTGCTGAGATGCAATTAACTCTAACGAATGTTGAATATTGAGATCTTGGCATTTCCACCAACCGATAAAAGGCGCAACGTCATGATTTGCGATCATTAATAACGCATCCCCCCTGAATTCTTTGATATTTTTAAACTCACCATTTTGTTGGCGTTCAAAATAGAAAATATCGTTACCTATGATTTTATAGTCAGCCATCGCGACTTTAATTTCTTCGGGTACTATGCCTAAGTCTTCTCCGATCAACATGCATCGATTTTTATGACTTTCTAACGCTAAAATTGCAAATAAATCTTGGTAGCCATAATAAACATAACTTCCCTGGTTGCCTTCTTGGTTCTCTATGCACCACCATAAACGAAACATTCCCATAATATGGTCAATTCTTAGCGCTCCCGCAATTTTCATATTGGCCCTAAGTAATTGGATAAAGAATTGATAGTTATTCTGTTTTAATCTTAATGGCTCAAGTGGTGGTAATCCCCAGTTTTGTCCTTTCTCAGCATGATTATCTGCAGGAGCACCAATAGAAACGCCTTGAGCAAATAAAGATTGATTGCGCTTGTATTCCTCTCCATTAGCAGCACAGCCCACGGCTAAATCTAAGATCAGCCCAATTTTCATCCCGAGACTTTTGCAGCGTTGCTGTGACTGTTCAAGCTGTTGCATTGCGAGCCATTGCAAATAATACTCAAAATGGGATAAACGCCAATGCTCATTATCGTGAGTAAACTTCAAAAATGTTTGATAACGCAAACTGTTACACGGCAATTCATTACTAAGAAAATTTTTAAACATTTTCGAAAAAACAATATATTTTCGTTCAGTAACTTTTTTATAATTAATGAAGTCACTTTCATCCTCAAAACCTATGACTTGCTCAGAAAAGTCGCTAGACATTAGCGGTGAAATATAAAGCGGATTAAGCTGATGACGATCACTGGGGCTATACGGACTTGCGTCATCAGGATTATCTGAAAATAATTTATGTAATGGGTTCAGTAGAATGTAATCCGCGCCCGCTTTCGCACTGTAGTCAATGATATCGTTCAAGTCGTGGAAGTCACCAACACCAAATTCGTTTCCGGCTGTATAACTATAAAGCTGAACGGAAAGTCCCCAGATTTTTTGTTCTATCGATTGTTGATAACAATGTTCCGGACATATCGCTAATGTCCCCGTATAGTGTTGCTCCGCTATTGTAAGAATAAAGCGATAATAATCGGGTGCTAACTTCGGCAACTCGAGAGTACGCTGCGAGTAATAATTGTTTTGATAAACATAATTACCAGACTCAGCAAGTTCGTCAATATTGCTCTCTCCCAAAGCATATACATCAGATTTACTATCGGTTATTTTCCAAAAAAATTTCTGACCAAGCAACGTTTGGGGAAACCGCAGTTGTATAGAAGGATCACAAAATTTAGTGGTTTGAAAGTTTGCAACAATTTCTTGCCATGGCTGGCCATCAATTTTTGCATTAGCGGCTTCCACTGATAACGGATCAAGTTGATGACCACACGCTTCAAGAATGGCTTCTCGTACCGGAAGTGGAGTAATCCTATTTTGACCATAAAAGTCAATGTAGTTATGCCCTACTCCCTGCAGATAGCATAATTGCTCTGTTGGCGTCATTTCTAATTAACGAAAGTTGAAACGACAGAGTTATCGCTGCCAAAATCATTATTTAAATAACTGTCAGCCGTATGTTCATTTTGCCACTCAACTTTATTAATCAAGTACCTAAATTGAAATTGACCATCCTTAGGCAGCCTAATTGAAGCTCTGAAAACTTTAAACTTTTTGCTATAAACCATTTTAACTGGCTGCCAACTATTAAAATCGGCGACTAATTCTACTTTATTCTGGCTTTCACTAACGTGCTCAAAGGTGATTTCTACTTCACTTTTAGTTTTAAAAATACGCTTTTTTAACATTTTATATCCTTATCCTTTGCCTGATGACAGCCTGTCAAACGGCAATAAAGTTAATCAAACATGTAAAATACTAGTCTAAAATTTATAAATATCGAATGAGATCTGCAATAAATTGAGACCTTTTTTATATATTGATATAACTATTTTCTTCAGAAAATTAATAAAAATGTCATATTATTAATCGCGGCGCAGTAAAGTGTTATAAATCGTTTTAATATCGGCAGTAAGATGATATTTCAGGCCTAATTTAAAACCTTTACTTTTGTGCCAATACGGGAGTTTATCGTTCAATAAACAAGCAAATTAATTGAGTAAAAGATTATGTTTTTTAAGTTGAATGTATAATTTTTCGAGGAAGTGTTTCATCATTAAAAATGATAATATTTAGCTATTATTAAACATAAGTATTTGTGGCGATATAAGGTAATCATCACCAGATCTGACACAAATCACCTCATCAAAGAGGAGCGAGTGATACTAAGTAATAAGCATAACTCAGTAGTGATGCAATATCCCTAGAGGAGAATAAAGTTAAGCCTTAAGCTTATTTTCCTCCATCTGCTCAAAATCAGGCCGTTTAAAAGTAGGTAATATACGGTATAAATAAATAACAACAAAACACAGCATTGCAGCGACCATAAACAACCAAAACCCACCAAAATGCTCTAATACAAAACCTCCTATTAATGGCGCCATGGCAAAGCCTAATGAATAAAATGAGGCGGCACCAAAGTAAGCACCGCGTAAATGTGGCGGTGCTAGTCGGTCAATGTGTACGTTCATTGTTGGAAATAAAATGGCTTCAGCAATACTCATCACTAACACTGCACCTATCCAGCCCCAGAAAAAATTGAGCGGATTGACCGCAAACCAAACCTGTGAAGCGGCAAGTAACAATAGTCCTATTTGAATGCGACTTTCTAATGCCATCGACGCCATCATTTTCAATAAAACAAACTGACAACAAATAATTAATAATGAGTTTGCGACAATCATCGACGAAATCAGAAAAACGAGATCTGGTACTTCTGCCCGCGTCAAATATTGAATAAGCGAAGAGTCCATTTGCGCGTAAATGAACATACATATAATATTTGCGACAATTAGGCATTGTAATAACTTATCTTGCTTTAAAATATTGAGTGTACTTTTAAAGCTGCTGTCAGCTGCCTTTTCGATTTTTGACTGACTTTCATCATGATTATCATGATGGCTTTTCCCTAGCTCAATTTTTCCATGAGTTTTAAAGGCAAAGTGAAGCACGACTAATAAACCAGCAAAAGCTCCTGCCGTTATATAAAAGCTTGACTGTTCTCCAGTTAAACCAAACCATACACCTGCCATAGGACCAATTGCAGCACCGGCATTAACAACAAAATATCGCATTTGCATAGCCAGTTCTCGGGTTTGAGCATCGGGTACTATATCGCCAATTAACGCTGAAGTAGGTGGCTCCCATAAGGCTTTAGCAATAGAACATAAGGTAATAACAATAACGTATTCTGGTAACGTACTTGCTTGCGCTAAATAAGAAAAGGCAAAAACATATAAAATACCACTGGTGTACATTAATTGATGTCGTCCAACCTTGTCGGATAAGGTACCGCCAATAAAACCAATAAACACTGAGATTAAAGCAGCAAAAGATAAAATCATGCCGACTTCGGTTGCTGAGATACCAAAGCGTTTATACAAAATAATTGAGAGAAATGGCCATACCATGTAAAAACTACCACGAGTAATAAAGGCACCAAATAATATAATCCACAACAAACGTGGAAATTGCTTTATTCGTTTTAATGACACATCACTTTTCATTTATCTTCTCTTTTAATCTACTGCTTGTTATTTAGTAAGGATGAATCAAGTTATTGCTGATATTATAGTGAGGAATGCAACAGGATAAACTTTACCTTTATACCTATAAATTTAAATAACAAATTTAATCTTTAATTGTGAATCTACACGTAATGAATAATGACACAAAATAGCACGCTTTTTTCAACTAAAATCACTTCAAATGAAAGTAGCATAAATAGCCAAGCTATTGGTATTTTCGACTCTGGTGTTGGCGGTTTATCGATAGCTAAATGTATTCATCAACATTTACCTAATGAGAGTCTTATTTATGTAGCTGATAGTTTATTTGCTCCCTACGGTGATAAATCATCAACGGTAATTATTGAACGAGTAAATAAGCTCGCTGATTGGCTAATTAGCCAGGATGTTAAAGCAATTGTTGTTGCCTGTAATACCGCGACCGTAATTGCTATTGACCAATTACGGTTGAGAGTTAACATTCCTATTATCGGTGTTGAGCCAGCAATAAAACCTGCGGCACGGCACAGTACAACTCAAAAAATTGCTTTACTTGTAACTGAAGCGACAGCCGTTAACCATAGGTTTTTAGCCTTGGTTGATAAGCATAAGAATGGTGCACAAGCTTTCATTCAGCCTTGTGCCGGGTTGGTTGAACTTATTGAGCAAGGGTTACACGAAAGTGAACGGTGTCGTCAGTTGCTGAACGGATTTTTACAGCCATTATTGAAAAACAATATTGATAAGCTAGTACTTGGCTGTACGCATTACCCTTT
>Ga0209292_1004435_pt1 | contig 14830 bp, 22 predicted proteins | sample GOMGulsemesocosm_2_FD_184634 | JGI IMG/M metagenome (GOLD analysis project Ga0209292, IMG submission 184634) | Methane-oxidizing microbial communities from mesocosms in the Gulf of Mexico - GOM9C Gulf of Mexico (SPAdes) (version 2) | ecosystem: Environmental > Aquatic > Marine > Cold seeps... | reverse complement strand
CAAAGGTATTGGCGCAGCAGCACTCTCAGAGGTCACTCGATTAGCTCTGGCCTCGGGAGTAAGAAAAGTCAAATTAAGAGTTTTTAAAATCAGTCCCGCGCATCACCTATATAAAAGAAATGGGTTCACTTTAATTAGTGAGGATGAAAAGTTCTACTACATGGAGCAAGCCATCTCCTAACAAGCCACTCAAGCAGGACAAATAACAGTTGGTTTTGTTCGCTTCGCTTCTATTATAACCAACTATTATTTGCCTCTTAGTGGGGCGTTATGCATTTAATCAACTATGGTGATTAATATTAAAATACTACTGTTAATTTGTGCCTTGCTAATTAGCTCAAAATCTAAGAGTGAAGAGCTTTGGGATTCCATAAATTATGATATGAGCTTCAATGAATTAAGTTCCCTTTATTCACTAAAAGAGGCCTCTGATCATTTTATCCCTCATTACCGAGATTATTTTGGCGACTCGGTACTGTTCCAAGGTGTTTCTTTCAAACCTAGATTTATCTTAATATCAGATAAAGTTAAAGAAATTGAACTCACAAATCAGAAGCCAATTTCAGATGTTCCAGGAAAATACGAAGAATTCATAAGTTATTATGAGAATATTTATGGCGCTTATGATAATCATATTGAATACAGTGAAAAGCATGAGATTTATGAGTGGAAGATTGAAAAGGTAACTATCCATCTAACAAGAAAAGGCAATCGCAAAAAACAACCTATTATATTAATTAGGTTTACTCATGAACAACCAAGTAAGACGTAAAAACGCATAACAAGTCACTCAAAAGGACAAATAACAGTTGGTTTTTGCTCCTTCGCCGCTTATCTTAACCAACTGATATTTGCCCCTTAGTGGGGCGTTAGCTCACGAGAAGAGGTTTCCTACATTGTCAGAATATATTTATTGGGTGTTGTTAATTTTAGCTTTATTTTATTCAATGCAAGTTGCATCGAAAAGAGATAAGAGTATTAAAACCTCTAGAGAAGAATTCATTGAAAAGCATGACTTTGAGTATGAAGAGAGAATCTCTCGCAAACGAGAAAGACAATTGCATCAACATGGTTTCCAGTTCTTATTATCTGTTGATGAAGAAGAAAAAACTAACGTATTGTGGAAACAAAATGAAAACGAAGAACTCTTTATATTTGACTGCGAATATATAGTAAGTAGTTCTAACCACAGTAGTACGGTTTCTAAAAGAGCTATATATTTTAAGTTTTCAGATAAATGTTTGTACCATTTTGAGTTGTTTCCTGAAAATATGGTTGAGAAGTTAAAACAATTTTTAGGAAATGAAGACATTGATTTTGATGAATTTCCCGTTTTTTCAAATAACTACTCATTAAGAGCGAACGATAAAGAAACTGTTATATTAAACTTCCCTAAAGAACTCATTGAATTTATAGGTCTGCAAAAGGGGCTTAATATAGAAGGAAGAGGAAATTGTATTTTGATTTACCTTGAGAATTCTGATTACAGTGATTTATATGAAATGGCTCTCAGTATCAAAGAAATATTATTGAGGAGGCCGATAAAGTGAGCTAACAAGTCACTCAAAAGGACAAATAACAGTTGGTTTTTGCTCCTTCGTCGTTTATTTTAACCAACTGATATTTGCCTCTTAGTGAGGCGTTATATGTTTTTGGAGAATAGAGTCTAACTTGAAGCCTTTTGATATTTTTGCGTTTGTTTTTTTGTTAGTTGGTACTGTTGCTGCAACAACTGCTTTGTTGTCAGTATTTATATCAGTTATAACAACATTTGGCTTAAAACTGCTTTACCCGAGTGAGTGGGCAATTTTTAAAAAGGAAGTTGTTGGGCCGCATAAATATAATAACCCCTTAATATTTAGATTTAGTCAGGCATATTACGGAAAAAGCACTGTGTTTAATCCTGTAATTGCCAATGAATTCTTAAAGTTAAGAGGCTTTTTAGCACAAGGCTTCTTACTAAATGAAAAAATTTGGAAAGTCAGCGCAATGACAGCTTGTATATTCGTGGCTATCTTTTTTATTATTTTCAATATGTGGCCTGAAGTTCCTGATAAATAAACATATAACAAGTCATTCAAAAGGACAAGAAACAGTTGGTTTTTGCTCCTTCGTCGCTTATTTTAACCAACTATTTTTAGCCTCTTAATGAGGCGTTAGTTGCTTAGGAGATTTACGTGTATTTCATCGCAGCGTTTGGCTTATTAATGATGTGTTTGAGTGTCATTATGATCATTAATCCAAATTACTGGTCAGTTGGAATCATAGATTTCAGTAAAAAAAATTATTTCCATTGGTTCGAGGTTTTTAGTCGAATAATCGCTGGACTTATCTTTGTACTTTTTAATAAATCTACATTGTATCCGCAATTAATACTTGGTATTGGCTATTTACTTATTGCCGTTGGATTTGGACTTTTAATAACAGGTTCAGTTAAACATCGTAGATTTGCTGTTTGGTCAGCTCATAGATTTAAAAGTACATTCAGGTTTGCTGGTATTGGTTCTTTTATATTTGGTATCTTCTTGATTTATATATCAACTATGGTGTAATCAGCAACTAACAAGCTGTTAAAGCGGGACAAATTACAGTTGGCTAGGTTTCGCTCCGCTTCACATTTTAGCCAACTACAATTTGCCCCTTAACGGGCTACATGGACTCCGCTTTGTCAAGCAATAGCATCTCTTACAACAAGAAGATCTGACAGCAGCTCTACATTCGGCGTTTATTAGCTTTGTTACGCTATCGCCCTGATGATTTGCGCTTGAGCAATACCTCATTCTAAACAGTGTTACGAACACTTCCTTACTAAACAGGCTTTCTTGCCCTCGGTCTGACCGTGTTACCGTCAATTGCTAATGCACAGACTCGGTGGGGTTAACCGTTTGGTTTAACCTCTTTACTTCATAAAAAATTATTTTACATAATCTACCTGATATTCTTTTTCTGAGTGTAACAGTGCCCAAATTAATCGAGCGTTTTTAGCGGCCAATGCAACAATCGCGCGTTTAAACCCTCGTCGTTCAACGAGGTCTTTTACCCATATGCTAGTTCTGTCGGTTTTGTTTTTACAGTTAGCAATAACGGCTCTTGCACCATGAATAAGTGAAGTACGAATATGTTTTTTACCTCGTTTGCTAATACGACCTAACCGAGCAACACCACCCGTAGTATATTGCCTTGGCACTAAACCAATCCATGCGGCAAATGAACGACTGGTTTCAAAGTGTTTAGCATCACTAACCGTAGCAACTACGGCGGTAGCGGTTATTTCACCAATACCAGGAATTCTCATTAATCGTTTAGCGTCTTTCATTTGGTTCGCTAGTGCGTGTAACTTTCTATCGTATTTGAGTATTTCTTCGTTTAAGCCTTTAATGCTTTGCCATAAGTCATCGAGCAACTCACGCGCAATGAAGGGTAAATTATTCTCACCATCCTCTAAGATACCAGCAATGGCGTTTTGTGCCGGATAACGACCTTTAGGCATGATGATGCCAAACTCAGCAAGTAAGCCACGTAGTCGGTTTATACGTGCCGTTCTATCTTTAATGCCACCTTGGCGAATGCGGTGTAAGCAAAGTACGGCTTGCTGCTCTTCACTTTTAATACTAACGAAACGTGTTTTTGGACGAGTAACTGCTTCACAAATAGTATCAGCGTCATTGGCATCATTTTTTTCATTTTGTCGGTAGGGGATAACAAACTTGCATGCCATGATACGAACATCATGACCGAGCTTGGTAAACTCTCTTGCCCAGTAATGGGCACCAGAGCAGGCTTCCATACCGATAATGCATGGAGGTAGTTTTGCAATCTCAGCTAACAGGTTGTTTCTTTTGATAGTTTTACGTAATTTACACTTGCTATGTTCATCTACACCATGAATACTGAAAACAAGTTTGGCTAAATCGATGCCAACAGCTTTAATTAAAGACATATGGACTCTCCTTTGATTGAATGCTTACACTTTCAACATGGCACATAGATGCCGTTTGGTAGGGGAGTCCATATCATTCGTTATATGAACTGAGGCACTATTGGCATTTGAAAAATACCTATTTACCCTAGGAACTATTGGGTTATTGATTCTTGCAAGTATGCATTTATTGGTTGAGAGTGTACTTGACTACGAATTAATAATTTTAGGGCTTAGTTTCTTTAGTCCTTTTGTTTTATCTCTAGGAGCTTGCATAAAGAAAGGTGTTTATTTGGGGCATAACTCCCCATGGTCAATCTTTTTAATTTTAAGTAGTATGTTTTTGACTGCTCCTTTATTGCCATTGCTTTACCAAAATCAAGAGTTTCTTAGTCTCAAATTCTTAGCTGTTTTATCGCCGTTTATGTTGGTCGGTTGGTATTATTTATTTTCTACTAAACCAAATAGTATTCTTTTAAAATTCAGAATTAGGCCTGCTATTTTATACATTTCATTATTTGCTCTTTGTATCTTACTTTTACTTAGTTTTGGTGTTAAGTTCATATAACAAGCTAATTAATAAGGACAAAAAACAGTTGGCTGTTTTCGTTCCTAAACATTTTAGCCAACAATTTGTTACCCATTATTAGGGCATTATATTTATTTAGTATTGTGCTATTTTAAATTTTATATAATCATGAAAAAGGACTATCAGATGTCAGGAAAAAACGTAATTATTTCAATAATCACTGTATCAGTGGCTTTAACATTTTATTCTTTCAGCGTTGAAGCTAATGATTGCTCAATATCTATAAACACAAAAGCATCAGTTAGATGCCTTCAAAGTAAGATAATAAGTCTTGAGAAACGACTTGAAAAAGTAACGAAAACTCAATTAGTTTTACCAAAAGGTGCAGTTGTAAATTTTAATGCTAAAACTTGCCCTGTCGGTTGGGGTGAGTATAAAAAAAGCAAAAGTAGTATTGTTAATATAAATACTAATCGTGACATCATTCAGTGCCAAAAATCATAAATATAACAAGCCACTCAAGCAGGACTTTGACAGTTGGTTAGGTTCCGCTTCGCTACATATTATAACCAACAATTAAAAGCCTCTCAGTGGGGCGTTATGTTTTTAGTAAATTTTGGCATCTACGAAAGAGGAAAAATAAGTGATAGATCTAATTTCATTATTAAGTATTGGTATCGCATTTTTTGTCATAGCTGTTTCACCTGGACCCGCAAATATTTCTAATGCGACCATAGCAATGAGTAAGGGGAGAAGAACTAGTTTAATTTATGGTGCTGGGCTTTCTACTGGTTTAGTCTTTTGGGGAATTATCGCCGCAAGTGGTATGGGTGCTATTCTTCAAAGTTCTATTTATTTATTAATGGCACTGAAAGTTTTCGGTGGTCTATATCTATTAAGACTTGCTTACCTTTCTGTTAAAGAAACGATGAAACCTAATTCAGCTAACATTGAAATAATTAATGAAAATGTTTCAGGTAAAAACTGGTTTTTTCGTGGTGTTATTATGAATATTTCTAATCCCAAAACAGTAATCGCTTGGATGGCTGCACTTTCTGTAGGGTTGGGCTCAAATGACGGGATCCTTTCTCTTGTTTCAGGTTTGGTAGTTTGTATGATTGTCGGATTTGCTACAAATGCTATGTATTCAATTTGCTTCTCATATCGTGGCGTCATGAAATGGTATCAACGTGCAAGTCGATGGATAAATGGTGTTACTTCATTTTTATTTTCTATTGCAGGCATTGGGTTGCTTCGTTCAGCCTTTAATCGTAGTTCAGTGTCGTAATAAAAACTAACAAGCCATTAAACAGGGACAAAATACAGTTGGCTGTTTTCACTCCGTTCAACATTATAGCCAACAATATTTTTCCGCTTAAGCGGGCGTTTATACATCAAGGAAGGTTATGCGTACGTTTCTAGCATTTATATTTTTATTCAGCTTAAAAGCTTTCGCATGTGGTGAAGAAGTTAAAGAGTTCTTACCTTTCTCCGTAGAAATTATTGAAAAGAACAACCCTAATCAAAAACTGAAAGTTTATGAAATATTGTCGCCAATACAGAAAGGCGACACCTTTTTAAGTAGTATTACTGCAAGTTTAAATGGTGAGTTTGAATTAGCTTTAGACATACGTGAGGACTTCAGTTACATCGGAGAGTATTATCGCTCTTATCTTAGTGTTGCTAGTAAACATGTAGATAAAATCGAGATAATTATGTCATACAATACAACTAAGAAAGATAGATCGAATATGATCTTTTGTGCTAATTGGAAGGTATTTAAGTTAACAGAACTTCTTAGCTTTGAGCCAGCTGGGGAAGCACCGCCGCCGCCTCCAAGAGCACCTGACGAAAGGTAGGGAGAAATTGATGTATAACAAGTCGTTAAAGCAGGACAAAAAACAGTTGATTTTTGCTCCTTCGTCGCTTATTTTAACCAACTACTTTTAGCCTCTTAACGAGGCGTTTGGTAAAAGGATGTATCGTGAAAATTCTCATACTATCAACTGTCATACTCTTAGTTTCTGGCTGTGCAACTAATTTGAAACAAATACCTTCAAACCCTGATAAAGCGACAGTTATCGCTTATAGTGATTCAGTTGGGCAAGCACTTGTTCCTTTAGCTGCCACGACAAACACCCGTTTAGAGATTATTAATGGTCATAATGTGCACGATACCTATGAGTCATCGGAAATAGTATTACTTGATGCTGGAATGCATAAAATAACAGTCTCATGTCAGGTTCTTCAAGGTGCAATTAAAGCTAGGGCTAGAACGGAGCATATTATTGAGATGTTTAAAGGGAAAAAATATATATTCAAAGCAATATTAGATCGATCTCAAGGTTGTACGAGTAAGTACGATGTAATTTAAACATAACAAGCTATTCAAGCAGGACAAATAACAGTTGGCTATTTACTCCTTCGTCGTTTATTTTAGCCAACCATTATTTGTCTCTTAATAGAGCGTTATAACGTTTTTAGAGTATGGAGTAACTATGAAGTATCAAAACAATATTGAGCCTGGAAACTGCTCTGGCATGGAAGATATTCGGATTGAAATCGATAATATGGACAAGGATATTATTGCTATTTTGGGTAAGCGTTTTGAGTATGTTAAGGCAGCCTCAAAATTTAAAACTTCAGAAACATCTGTTCGTGCTCCTGAACGCTTTAAGGCTATGTTAGAACAAAGGCGAGTTTGGGCTGCATCGGAAGGCTTAAGTCCTGATGCAGTTGAGAAGATGTATCGTGATTTAGTTAATCACTTTATCAAAGAAGAAATGGCTAAATGGCAATCCGAGTCAAGAAACGTATAACAAGCCATTCAAGCAGGCCTACATTCATAAAATTTCTCTGGTTGGCTGGTTTTTTTGGATTGGTATATATTGTTTACTCATTTGAGTATGCTAACAATATTACAGAATTAAAAAATGCAGACAAAGTTTCTGCAACTATAAACTCTGTTGAGTGCAAAGACGGCTCTCGTTCGTTCATGGAAAAGAAGCTCAAAATCATTTCAAATCAAACGAGTTTTGAATTTACACGTAATGGAGGGTGTCCAGAGCTGATAGCTTTTTACAAAAAGGCAAGAGAATTTGAAGCTGTCCAAGTAAAATCCGTATTGAGTTTTCACGCTTTCTCACTAAAGGTTGATGGTGTTGAGCAACTTGAGTTCAAAGAGCAGTTGCGCAATTACAACCTTTACATTATCTTGTCACCATTTCTTGTCCCTTTATTATTGTCAGTTGGAGCAACAGTTAACTGGCGCAGAGGAAGGTGGCGTGGAAAGCGCACGTAACAAGGGTTCTCAAGTCGGACAAATTACAGTTGGATTTTTGTTCGGCCTCACTTATTTTAGCCAACTGCAATTTGCCGCTTAAAACGGCGTTATATGCCCGTAATAGCAAAGTCGATCGCTGCAATAATCTCATCTCTTAATGATTCAACTGAGCCAACAGGATTTTTGAGTAAATTTGCTGGCATCGATGAAATCTGTGGTGTGAGTAAAATGAATTGTTCATTTTTGTATTTTATCGATGGGGTCAAACCATCCATTTTTTCATTTCTAAAATGGCTAAGTTTTCCTAAAGGGATCACTATTCTCGTTGCAATATCGCTAATTAATGCACTTTGGATATCAATTATATAAGGATATGCTTCTCTGCTTTTTTTACTTGGGTTTATGTATACATCAAATTGTGCCACTAAAACTCTCTAAATTCGTCACCAAAGCAGCCATTTTCATCTACAAAATCATTGTAGGCTTTTATTGCGTTTTTATTTTCTTTTACCCATTTCTTAGCTTCAATACTTTTCAATTTATCTTTTAATGCTTGCTCTAAAGTTGCAGATAAATTAATGTTAAGTGCTCTTGTTTTTTTTAGTAAGTCACTATTTAGGCTAAGGTTTGTTGCTTTTTTAGGGGCTTCTAAATCGTATAATGCTTGCATAGTATGTCTCCAAGTAATTATTATGTTTATTATGCGCACTCTGATGCGCATTGTAAAGGGCATATAACAAGCCACTCAAGCAGGACAGTGCTAACATTTTGCTCGGTTTCGCTTCGGTACACATTTAAGCAAACTGTTTTCAGCCCCTTAAATGGGCGTTAGCCATAAATGGAGTTACCATGAAACGGATTTTTGTAATCATCCACTGCTTAATCCTTTGTAGTTGCACAAGTATACCAATTGGAACAATGCTTAAATTTAGTTCATTTGATGAAAGTAGCTTTTTTAAACTCGATTCAAATGATTAAAAGCCAAAATACATATTGATAAACCATTAGGTATAAATATCTCTGAAACGACGTTATCTTTAACCTTAACAACTGAAATAGGTGAAGTTATTCAAAGTTACCCTTTAAAAGATTACGCTGTTATAACACTTCCGGCTGAAAGTGGGTGGATTAGCTCCATTTTAGCCCGCTATTTTTAGCCCTTTATTTTGGCGTTAGCCGTATAGTTGTAACCTCGAGTCTATGTGATACTATAGTGATACATTATTTGATTCTAAATAGGTTTTATCATGAGAGTTGAACTCGTAACAACACTTAAACGTCAAGCGACTAAAATTTTGGCCGATCTCCATATTTCCAAAGAACCAGTGTTAATTACTGAGCATGGGCAACCATCTGCTTATTTAGTTGATGTTGATGATTATGAGTTTATGCAACAGCGAATGGCTATTCTTGAAGGCGTAGCACGCGGTGAGCAAGCAATTAAAAATGGTAATACATTTTCAAACCAAGATGCAAAAGAGAAAATGAGCAAATGGCTGAAGTAATATGGACATCAGCTGCTCTTGATGATTTAAATGATATCGCTGAATACATTGCTTTAAGTAATATTCCTGCGGCTAAAAAGTTGGTTCAAAAAGTATTCGATAAAATATCAAGGTTAGAAAGCCACCCTGAATCAGGCAAAAGGCCACAGGAGTTAGTTAACTTAAATTATCGAGAAGTTAATGTTAACCCCTGTCGTATTTTCTATAAAGTTGATAGTGATAAAGTTTATATTTTGCATGTCATGCGACAAGAACGAGAACTACGTAGATTTCTTCTACAGAGCTAAATACAGCTAACAAGTCATCCAAGTAGGACAAAATGACCTTGCGAATTGGTTTTTCAATTTTTGGTGCTGTGGCTCAAAATCTAGCAGTAGTGTTTATAAAGTGGTGAATGTTATATTAACTTTTTGTGTTTGTTTAAAGTTTTGTATTTACAGTTAAACTTCACTTAACAAGCTGCTCAAAACGGACTAAACAGTTGGCTAGCTACGTTCGTCGCCAATTTTAGCCAGCTATTATTTGCCGATTAACGTGAACCTAGCAATACAAATGGGTTTCGGAGTTAATGGAAAGTATATTTGCATTCAGACTACCCATTTGTCAATGAAGAAACAGGGCTAGAGGTTACTCAGCGGCTATAGTTGCTTTAGATAATTTTATTATACTTCGAGCTCTAGCTTGTTTGAGGATACATGGTTAATCAGTTCAGGGAAAAACGTTAAAAATACTACTTCTAACTCAGCATAGTTGCGATGAATATCTTCAATGCTGCCACTAAATTGATTAGCAAAACGGATGCGCGTAGCAATGTTATCAAGCGTAAAGCCAATGCCTTCAATTGTTTCGTATTCCTTAAACCAATCATTTTGTGTCATGCGCGTCACCACCTGCTGCATTTTATTTGGCATAACACTGAGGTTATTATTGAGCAGGGCATAGCTATTTTGTTTGAATCGGACTAGTGGTATTTCATTAAATCGCGACCAATGTCGAATAAGGAAATGATCAAAAATCACATCTAGAGCAATACCTGCAAAGCGTTTTCTCTTCGGTGAGAATAGTTGTTTAGCTTGTTTTACGGTTTCATGGCTATCGGTAAATTTATCCACTAAATAGTGGTTTTCTAAACCGTTCTGAACAGCTGTTGATAATTGCTTGGAATAGATCTTGCCGCCAAAATCACCTAGCAGATTACCAAAATGAGAATCGGCATTAGGTTGAGCAAAATATAAGTGTGCTAAATAATTCAAACGTTTACCCTACCTCATATATTATATTTGATGTGACTGTGACCAAATTCTTAAGTCATCTAAAATATTGAGTGCAGTTTTGCCAAAGTCGGTTAGCTCATATGTGACCGCTATAGGTCTGTCACTAATGACTTTCCTGAGTACCATGCCTTCACTTTCTAGTTCTTTTAAACGTTGGTCGACCATTTTTTTACTGGCACCGCCAAGCATGCGAGTTAAATCGTTGAAGCGAACAGGCTCATCTTTTAAATGATAAATAATAGAACCTTTCCATTTTCCGCCAATTAGACGCATACCTTTTTCAATTGCGCATGGTTCAGTGCAAACATTTAAAACTTTTTTTCTGCCTTTATTATCTGTTTCTACTGAACTTTTCATTAAATACTCTCTTAATTTAACTAGGTTACCAAAAGTACACTAATTGATATAACTCTTTAGGTAACTAAAATATACCACGCTTTTTGTAACAGATTCAGTATGAACGAGAGAATATTTCTCAATTTCATTTTAGTTAAATTATTTTAAATTATTGGAGTCATTTTATGATCAATGCAGAAACCAAAAACATATTAATTATTAACGCCCATCAGTACTACCCATTTTCAGAAGGTAAGTTAAATGCTGCTCTCGTTGATAAAGCGACAACCATATTTACAGGTAAAGGTTACAACATTCGTACTGTGACTATGGCAGATGAGTATGATGTTGAAGAGCAATTAGCTCACCATCAATGGGCAGATATTGTTTTTTTACAAGCGCCGAGTAACTGGATGGGAGTGCCTTGGTCATTCAAAAAATATATGGACGATGTTTATACAGCAGGTATGGGCGGTGCACTGTGTGTTGGTGATGGGAGAAACGCAGACCGACCTAAACAGAACTATGGTACAGGCGGAACGCTTGCTGGCAAAAGATACATGATGTCACTAACCTTCAATGCACCAGCAGAAGCTTTTAATGATACGGGAGAGTTTTTCGAAGGAAAAAATGTTGATGATTTAATGTTTCCTATGCATATGAATTTTAAGTTCTTTGGTTTATCGCCAATGCCAACTTTTTCTTGTTTTGATGTGATGAAAAATGCAGATATTGAAAATGACTTTAAACGTTTCGAAACTCACATTAACGAGCACTTCTAGAAACTAAATAGTAAGGAAGAATAACATGACTACAGCATTAACTTATACAAACAAATTACATGCGGGCAGCGGTTTCCCTGAATTAACGGCGACGTTGCTTTCTGGTGAACAGATTGAACTAGGTAAACCCCAACATGGCGCTGACTGGCAATTAGTGGTGGTTTATCGTGGTCATCATTGCCCACTGTGTACTAAATACTTAAATCAGCTAGAAGGTTATAAACCTGATTTATTAGCGATGGGGGTTGATGTTGTCGCAGTGTCAGGTGACAGCAAAGAGCAGCTAAGAAGCCATTTAATTCAATTAGAAGTAAGCTTTCCATTAGCTTATAGGTTGACGTTAGAGCAGATGCAAACATTAGGGCTCTATATTTCAGATCCACGTTCGCCTCAAGAAACTGATCATGCTTTTGCAGAACCTGGGTTATTTGTTGTTAACTCACAAGGAAATATTCAAGTAATAGATATTTCCAATAACCCCTTTGTTCGCCCTGAGCTGCAAGCGTTAGTTAATGGTTTAGCTTGGATCAGAAACCCTGATAATAATTATCCGGTTCGTGGCATGCATAAGTAAGGGGGAAATAGTTGATAAAAGGCCATGCCATTTAAAATGGTTTAGGGAGTATTCTTACAGATAAAGCCAGCGAAGTTATTCGCTGGTATAATTGCTGAATAAACAACTCAATTTAAGTTAGTAGATAAGTAGTAGTTATGGCTAAAGTACGTACGATAATTTCTTTAAAGGTTGGCGCTAACAGTGATATTCCAGTTGAAATGGTGTCATTTAATGCGCTTAATTCTGATAAAGAGCATGTTGCCTTGGTTTTCGGACAGGCAGATAAAAATCAAAAGATTCCTCTCGTTAGAATTCATTCTGAATGCTTAACAGGCGATGTCTTTCATTCTTCTCGTTGTGATTGTGGTGAGCAACTTGATGAAGCGATTAACCTTATGGCAGCACAAGGTGGCGTAATTCTTTATCTACGCCAAGAAGGTCGAGGCATTGGTTTATATAATAAAATTGATGCTTACAAATTGCAATCAGAAGGCATGAATACTTACCAAGCGAATAACCATTTAGGTTTTGGTGATGATTTAAGAGACTTTACGGAAGCAGGGCAGATGCTTGAAGCATTGAACATAACTCGTTTAAAGTTAATGACCAACAATCCAATAAAAGTGAAAGCATTGAAAGATTATGGCCTAAGGGTCGAAGAGGAAGTTAACACTTCTACTCACATTAAAGACGGTAATGAAGATTATTTAAAGGCAAAGGTAGATAATGCTGGTCATAAGTTAGATCTTTAATCTAATAGTATTAGTTTCAATGATAACTTAGTAACGGTCATTGGATGTTTGTTATTAAACAATGAGCCACTTCCTTGTGGCCATTAGCTAGATACTTAATCTATATGTAATTGGTAATTTTGATAAGAACAGTAATCAGTGCTTTTTCCTTGAAATGAAATGGCACCGTATCGACTCTTTGCAGGCTTAAGTTTAGTTACTCTGATGCTTTTGTTACGCTTTCTCCAACTTGTTTCTGCGCTTAGCTCGTCATTATTGGTTAAACACAACAATTTTGTCATTTGCTTATAGCGGTTACCTTTAAATATATTTGTAATCTTTAATGGTAACTCTGTCTGCTCTGCCAATGGGTTCTTCCAAATAGCTGTGTGAAGCACGAGCTCATTTTCTTTTAACTTTGCTATGTCTCCACGGGTGAGATAATGAGTGTTCACGGTTTTATGTTTGCTTAAATTATTATCAACAACGAACACTCCAGACTGACCCATGACCTCAAAACTTGGTTGTTCGCTATTTATATTGCTTACAAGTAACGCTGTTGCTTCATCAACGCCAAAAGCAAAGCGCGTTTTTGTATCAAGTGCCAATTGTGCTAAACGACCTTGCCTACCTCGCTCAGAAAAATGTGTGTCTATAATGCCCCAATGAAATAAACCTAAACCACCTTTACTGTTATAAGTTAAGTCATCATTAAGTACGCCATTTTCGCAAGAGCTAGATTTTTGGCAACCTTCCAGAGGTAATACATCTTTTTTAGCACCGCGAAAAACGGCAGTATTACTTTGACCGTTGGTGATCATTGCAATATTAGCTCCATTATAGGTGCCACCAGACATCACCGCGGTACCAGCACTTGTACCGCCGATGATTAACGTGTTGCTGGCAAGTTTTTCTTTAATTAAAATGAACGCTGCGCTGTCTGAGCCATCTACATTAATGAATGCTTTTGCGGTTAAGGATTGATCTCCACCATTAATAAAAATACCGTCGGCTTGGCGAATCGCAGTTAAGATAGTGTCAGGAGATAAACAAGCTTGTAGCTGTTGTTTGGTTAAATCTGGGTATACCAGCTCTCTATTGGCTGAGCCTTGAATTTTTAATCGTGTTGAAGTTAATAGCTGACAGATTTGCTGTCGATCACCAGAGTGATTAATAAGTGTGTTTAAAGTCGCGTCTAAAGGCAGCCATTGAGTATCAGCCCCTGCTTGAGTAAATGCTGCTTGATAAAAGTCTACCGCTTCAAAGGGATCTCGAGCTGAAGCTGTTAATACTAATACTGTTGGTTTAGTTTTATTGTTTATTTCTTTAGCTAATCGGACAAATTCTTGATAAATTTCAGTAGAGAAAATATTGCTAGAATTATCTAAATCAACCAACTCCTTTAACCGATGAGGACCATTTTTTTCTAATACTGGCTGTTCTAATAAATCCAATAATAAATAATACTCGGCATCATTAAGTTTGTTAATTATACGATTATCGTCATAACGATTAAGAACGTTTTTAAGCTGATTCTTTGATAATAAATTCGAACTTTGATCTTTATAAATAGACGTTAACAATTTAATAATCTGTTGTTGATTGTCGTCATTAAATGAGTCTGGCCAAAAATTATTGATAAGATTAACTGTTTTTTTGTGAATTTTATAATAATTACTTTTTTTAGCTTGTTTAAGTTGAGGAGTATTCGCTAAGGCTTTGGAATTACAGTTTTTAATTGCCATCGATGAGCAGGATTTTAAACCGCCACCCACAAGGAAAAGCTTACTTTGCACTTTTGTTGTATTTGCGAATGATAGTGCGCTTATCGCCGATAATGCCAGCGCAATTAGGGTATTTCGTTTCATTTTGTTACGTTCCTGTTATTGTTTGTTCGGCAAAAACAAACAAAGCT
>Ga0209292_1004433_pt1 | contig 14834 bp, 10 predicted proteins | sample GOMGulsemesocosm_2_FD_184634 | JGI IMG/M metagenome (GOLD analysis project Ga0209292, IMG submission 184634) | Methane-oxidizing microbial communities from mesocosms in the Gulf of Mexico - GOM9C Gulf of Mexico (SPAdes) (version 2) | ecosystem: Environmental > Aquatic > Marine > Cold seeps... | reverse complement strand
CCCCATCTCTTCTCGATGTAAAACAAGACTCTCGGTGATTAGCGCAGCTTGGTAGCGCACCTGGTTTGGGACCAGGGGGTCAGAGGTTCGAATCCTCTATCACCGACCAGATTAGAAAAGCCCGTAACACTTCAATGTGTTACGGGCTTTTTGCTTTCTAATACTTTACAATCAACCCATTGCGGTCAAAAAGCGCTGTCGTCGCAAATATCGATGATTTCAAGTTCGTTAATTTTTCACTTTTCCACAATGTTCTATCGGGTGTAAACTTGGACTGCAAGGCGACAAATAGGACAGCGTAATATTAATTATTTTTTGGATTTATCGTGGGTCGAACCTTATTGGTTGGCGTAATGCAAGAGAGTTGAATGATGACAAGTATGGTAAAGGCGAGCTTATTGAGCTTAAAAATAGCCGTCACGGCGCTACTTTTATTGACCTCGGTAAATGCAATGGCAGTGAGTTGTATTGATGTTTTTCCTACGGTTTTATCATCTTCTGCTGATAATGGGAAAGCTAATCTCAACCGGATTGTACGACTGACTGGGACAGTCGATGGTAATCTTAATATTGGCGTTGAACAGCCAGGTAACCAATTAAGCTGTGATGGAGAAAAATGCAAAGACTCAGGTGTTAGAGCTAAATCATTGGACTTGCCTCAATTTAAGAAATCATCGTCGAAGGTAGATAAGGCGACCGGTCACACTGGAAGTCTGGATTTAGCCCAAGGTCCTTACCGTAATGTTGAAGTAGACTTTCAGTCTACTCTGCGCTTTAGTAAAAATAATACCGTCACATATATTAAAAACTTAAAGGTAGTAGATTCTGCAGCAACAATTATTTTTGAAGAAGGTGTTTATTGGATCGAAAATTTTCAGTTTAACTACAAAACTAATATTATTATTAACGGCGATGATAAAGTAACTCTGATCATTAAAAACTCTTCCTTTACGAGTAATCATCTTTCTTTTAATGTCGATGGGACTCCGGAGCAATTAGTATTAATTGCATATAATAATATCAACCTACCATATTTAACTCGTCTAAACGGCTTTGTTTACGCTAAAAAGAATATTGAACTTGATAATGCCAGCGCTTTTGAAGGCGCAATAAATGGGAAAAACATTACGCTAAACTATAACGCCGCTGTTAAATATGCGCCTGATAGTATCAAGTCTGCCAACTTTAATGGTTTTTGTAGTATTGATGATTCGATTTTGCCTGCCCCTACACTGGAATACCGTTTTGATGAATGTAGCTACACCGGATTAGCGGGTGATGTTATTGATGAAACCGGTGATTTTAATGGTAGCTCTAACGGTATTCCAAACCCGATAAACGACGCAATAATTAATAAATCGCTCGATTTAAGCGCAGACGGTACCAGCGATTGGATTAATGTTCCTAGCAGCGCGGTTGATGGTTTAAATGACTTTTCCGTGTCGGTTTGGTTTAAAACAGCGGTAAATAAGAATCAGCAAGAAATTTTTCATGCGCTGGGGGGAGATGATTGGGGTGACGATGAAGATGAATTAGAAATATTCTTAAGAGAAGGAGAAGACTGGTGGGACGATGATATTGTTTATATAAAAGTAAAAGGAGACAAAAAAGAAATAAATAGCAATATTAAGTTGACAAATAATACGTGGCATCATTTGGTACTCACAAGAGAGGCTTATAGCGTATGCTTATTTATTGATGGTGTACTTCAACAGTGTGTTAGTGTCGATGATGCAGACGCATTATCAGTAAATAGGACTAACGCGGTCGTTATAGGGCAAGAGCAAGATAGTTTTGGCGGTGATTTTAGTACCAGTCAAAATTTTGAAGGGCTGTTAGATGAATTTAAAATCTTTGATGTAAAACTTTCTGATACAGATATAGCGAGTATTTACCAAAATGAATTAGCTGGTAACAATTTTGATGGTTTCGTGCGTACTCCCGTTCAGTGTGACAATAGCTGTGGTACCACTCCTGGTCAACTAAACGCTGTAGGCATTAAAATTGGCGGTGGTGGTAGTAACTTTCAGATAAACACAACAACTGAAGCGTTAAGTATTTATGATGCTTGGCTGGCTGCAGGTTCACCTGTATCAGGTTTTATAGGTAATCGCACATATGTTGCTGCAAGTGGTTCGAGCACTGTTGACCGCATAGATTTTGGCGGCTCTAGTCATGATTTTTCAGGTACATTACCTTATCCAGGGGTGGGTGCTGGCGTCAGTGGTTCAGATTTTTTAGTGCACACATCAGGAACGCTCAGTCTGCCTGCTGGTGATTATACTATTTTCGTTGAGAGTGATGATGGCTTTAGTTTTGTTATGAATTCTCTTTCTGGTGATTCGGTTTCATTCAACAAATTTGGTAACTCAACAAGTGGTGAGCCTAATGAATTGAGGTATGAACTCCCAACAGGAAATTCAAATACAGGTGGTTCATTCACCTTAAGTCAAGACTCTGTCTTTGACATTGCGGCGATATTTTATGAACGTGGCGGCGGTGACTATTTAGAAATATCTATTGCAAATGACCTCCGCACTAATTTCGCACCTAGAGGTTATGAAATTCTACGTGAGGGCGCTCTCAGTGGTAAGGTAAAATTGGGGTTATGTTCAGCTTTATCAGAGATAAATCATTATCAAATTATTCATGACGGCCAGGGACTAACCTGTGAAGCGGAGCAAATCATCATTCAGGCTTGTACCAATAGCTATGATGGTTCATGTACGCTAAGTAGTGAAGACGTCACGCTTGATGTTACTGCTACAGGCCCAAATGGTCGCTCTAGTGCAGATTCAGTTAGTCTTGTTACTGGTACCGGGACTGCCAACATTGCTTATACATTTGATGATTTAACGACATTATCATTATCGTCAGCAGGTACTAATTCGACGGTATGTATTAATGGCGGTTCTGCAAGTTGTGACTTAGTATTTGCTAATGCTGGCTTTAGGTTTCTTTCTGGGGTGCTAAATGAAACCACGATACCTAATCAAATCGCAGGTATTGAATTCCCTAAAGCGCTTAAAGTCCAGGCTGTAGAAAATACTAATGGTGTCTGTACTGGATTGTTTATCAATGCAAAAAGTGTCAATTTATCACAGGAAAATATCGCACCTAATGGTAATGGGGGATTGTATTTTAATGTGGATAACAAGCAAATTGCTAAGTATCCAAATACAACGAATACATCGTTAACATTCGGTGCTAACAGCATTGCAACTATACCAACACCTGTGTATCAGGATGCTGGTCAGATCCGTTTACATGCTGATTATGATGATGGCACGGTGCAATTAACCGGTAGCAGCAACCCATTCTGGGTGAGTCCTGATAGACTTGCCGTGATCGCTAAATCGGGTTCAATTAATTTAGATGGATCTACAGCGGCCGCAATAACCACTCATAAAGCAGGCGAGGACTTCGATCTAATCGTGAGCGCTTATAATGCTAATAATGTTATTACCCCGAACTATTCCCCAGGACAAATGCAGCTAAAACTCGAGCGTACTGGCCCGACATTGACTGGTAGCCTTGATGGTAATTTTAGTTACGCAGCAGCCTCTACCTTGCAGTCTAGTACGACCCCCGCATTTACAAGTGTGAGTCTAGCTAACTTCGTTTCAGGTGTATCGACTTATAGCGAGGCTAAGTATTCAGAAGTAGGCTTGCTCAATCTTGATATTCAAGACAGCAACTATGGTCATGTTGGTATTACTGTGGATTCAGCAGCGATTGATATTGGCCGCTTTACGCCAGATCATTTTAAGCAAACGGTTGCTGAAAACGGCGGTGTATTTACGACTTGCGGTGCAGGAACCTCGTTCGCTTATACTGGCCAAACTGATGCGTTGGTCGCTAGCATAGGTGCAATTTCATATAAGAATCAGCCAATACTTGAGATCACGGCTTATAATAAGCAAGGTGTTATAACTCGCAACTATGATGGTAATTTTATTAAACTCAGTGCTGGCGATGTTAGTGTAGTGGAACCTACATTCGATGCTGTTAACAATTCATCGCTAGCGGCTAATATTGATACGGGTATTCTGAGCCAAATTGACTTAACGGCATTATCGAGTGGTACAGCACTTGCCAAGGGGATATTACATTACCAATTTTCTGCGCTCGATCATTTTGTCTATAGCCGTGGTAGCGGTACTGAAGTCGCGCCATATACCTCGGCGTTCGAGCTTGCTGTTGATACGATAAGCGATGCAGACAGTATCGATTTATTACCGAGCGATGGCTCAGCAAGAACTGCTACGGCAGCAATACCAAACGGAGTTGAAGTTCGCTTTGGCCGATTAGTATTACAAAATAGCTTTGGTCCTACAGCGGTTAATCTGACTCAGCCGTTGCAAGTTGAATATTTTAATGGCAGTAACTTTGTGGTTTCTAGCGATGATAATTGCTTAGGTTATGAGGACTCAAGGCTTTCGTCCAGTCCTGATATCGATGCTCTAGGTGGAACTGGTATATTCATTGATGGTGAGACTCGATCTATTCAACTAGACGGGCAAGATACGGATAGTTCAGGAGAGATTAGGGTCTCATATGATACTTATGATTGGTTGAAATATGATTGGGATAATGGTGGCGATTATAATGATAACCCTTCAGCTATCGCTACCTTTGGTTTATTCCGAGGCAACGATCGAGTTATATATCGTAGAGTCGTAAATTAAATGCCCTGCTTGTTTTTTGCTCGCTGGCTGTTTGTTTTTGTCGCGTTTAAATTGAAAGCGACAAAAAACACGAATTTTAGTTAAAAAGACTTGCACACTTATACACAATATCTATAATGCGCACACTTGTTAAGAATGATGCATTCTAATAAGTATGTTCGGTGATTAGCGCAGCTTGGTAGCGCACCTGGTTTGGGACCAGGGGGTCAGAGGTTCGAATCCTCTATCACCGACCACTATGGCGGTTGTAGCTCAGTTGGTAGAGCCCCGGATTGTGATTCCGGTTGTCGAGGGTTCAAATCCCTTCAGTCGCCCCATATTCGATAACATAGATATTCTTTTAGAATTGAGTTATCACCCTTGTTAGAGTTACCTGCTAGCAAGTAGAAAAATTGTGCGGAAGTGGCGGAATTGGTAGACGCGCTAGATTTAGGTTCTAGTATCGCAAGGTGTGAGAGTTCAAGTCTCTCCTTCCGCACCATGTTCGGTGATTAGCGCAGCTTGGTAGCGCACCTGGTTTGGGACCAGGGGGTCAGAGGTTCGAATCCTCTATCACCGACCACTTATTTTTCCAAGTAATTGGAATCTGGAAAAGCCTGCTCATTGAGCAGGCTTTTTTCGTTTCTGGCTATTATGCTACTTCTTGCATCAGCAGTTTTGCTAACTCGTTACCTTGCTGCTGCATATCTTGTAGTTGTGTGGTTAATGCCTGTGGATTGATATTTAGATGTTGAGCTAAGGCTTGTGGAAAACGTTCTACGAGCATAATCACGGGAACGCCGGCATTGGTTGCAAAGTTGACAAATACGGCCAGACGAATAAGTACTGCTTCATCAGAAATTTGTCCAAATGATAGCGGATCGAGTTGTTGCTGGATAGCATCCGCGAAAGTATCGGTAAAGTTCCATTGTTTTGCCAGCTCAAGTCCAACATCCGTAAAATCAAAATTGAGCACAGCATGTTGGGCTTCAATACGACTTTGTCCTTGTGCTTGACTAAGCGCTACTAGACTAGCCTCTTCTGGTAATGCACTTTGGATCAGCAATTCACCGATGTTGTGCATCAAACTACACGTAAACACCACTTCTGGATCAAGTGACGTTTGGCTGGCGATTGCTTTGGCGATTTGCGCCACTTGAAAAGAGTTTCGCCAAAAATCTCGTATATCAAAATCATTCTCATGTTGAAAATTATTGGTAAGGCTACTGGCTATGACTAATGAACGTAGTTTATTTAGTCCGAGTTTAACCGCTGCCTGGGCAATCGACTCAACATCTTGACCGTGAGAATAAGCGGCTGAATTTGCCATTTTTAATACTTTTGCGGTGATCACCGGATCCATGGCAATTTTGTTGGCTATACTATCGAGACCAATATTTGGTTGATTAAAGCTGGTCATCATTTCTTGCAGTAATTGCGGTATAACTGGCGCTTGTTTTAGCTTGGAGAATAGATGTTCTACATTCACACTGTGACTCCCTGTCATTGTGATTATGGTGATGATTAGCAACAGTATAATACTAAAGAATGAATATAATATATTTTATCTAAGTCGAGTTCTTATTTATTTTCAGTGACGATAAGACACCTGGTCATTTATCCGTTTTACCTCTCAATCTCACAGACTCATTATTCCCCTGATTACGTGAATGTGTTGTTATAGTGCTTCATTATTTTTCTAAGGGATAGAAATCAGGGGCATGAGGGGGATGTTATGGATGGGAAACTCGATGTGGAACAAAGCAAGACAGGGGCGAATACAGTCATATCATCACTGCTAAAAACAGCAGGAGGGATGACCGGGATCTCAGCAGTATTACAACAAAGCCAATTTGAATCATTATTACTCAGTGTACAACTAGCCGATGATGATCTAAACGAGGCGGATTTACTCTCTCGTATATTAGGTGTTGAACCATTAATTTCAGAGCAAGAACATGGTAACAAAGTCTAAAGTAAGTAGGTAAAGCCCATTTTTCTATAATGGGCTTTTTTTTGGCTTACTTTCATTACCCTCGCAAAATAGCATTTTCAATTTTAAGTAATTATTGATTATCACCTAGAGGTGACACTGATATACTCTCGCACCTAACTTACTTGAATCTAGTATTGACTAAGGGTTGTCGCGTGACTGAAATCAGTTTTTATCAACAAATTTATCCTATCATCGTAATGATGCCGATTGCGGCGGCTTGTTTTTTAGCGCTGGTATTATCAAAAGGTGAAGTGTGTCCTGGCCAGCGTAAACGTATTACCGAAAACATGATCTCAATCTGGGCTGTGCTTGCGCTGGGTCTGATGATTGGCATTGAGGTTTATGCGACGACATTAACCTTGATTGTCGGTGGCATCGCGGTATTTATTGGTATCATGCAAAACTTAATTCAATCGCGTTTACAAGGTAAGCGGGCTATTCCAAGTACCTGGTTGCGTTTACCGATTGCACTTGCCGTGATCACCGGATTATTAGTGTTGTGGCAACAGCAGCAAGTAATATTGCTATTAGAAGCTATACTTCTGGGGGCTGTATTCGCGCATGTGATCTTATTACGCGCTAAACATCGCTTACAGGCATTTAATGTAATTTTACCTATCGTTGGGATCGCTAGCAGTGTACTGCTAATGTTAGGCTTGCTCGTTATCGCTAGCATGAATGCTGACTCAAGCAATATACTGGTGATCCAGGAATTTGTTATATACCGTGCCATTATCTTACTGCTTGCACTCGCTATATGGACTATTCCTCTTTATACCAAGCAAGAATACACGCCGAACATAGTTTCACTGACCACGGTATTGTTATTATTTTCTGAAGTCATTGGCATGGGCGTTGTGACTGCATTGTAGGCTAGGATATTACTTACAGAATATAAGATAAAGCCACTGCTGACAGTGGCTTTATTATTTTAGTTGGGTTGTGTTTCCGCGGTTACTGGCTGTTGCCATGCCTTCGTTGCCCACAGTGGTACCGTCGATAATGAGTGCTTGTAGCTACCATTAATTTCTTTTGTCGAATACGACACATACAACAGGCTTTGGCTGTCTGCATCATAGATACGGCGGATCTTTAACGATTTAAACAAGATGCTTTTTGACTGTTTAAAGATCACCTCACCACCTTTTGAAGTATCAATTGTTGCTAACATAGCCGCTGTTATTTCACCTGTTTGACGACAGGCAATGCCCATATCTGACGGATCAGAAAAATCTAAATCAGCTTCAATATGACTAACGTGGCAAGTGACGCCTGGTATCTTTGGATCTATGAATGTGTTGATTTTAATGTCTTTGGTCGTAAATAAACCTAGGCTGATCTTACCTGATTCATCATCGCTACAACCGCTTAATGCAACACTGCTGATAAGTAATGACAATAAACTGAGCTTTTTTAAATTGGCTGACAATGGTTTTAACATCGATGCATTCCTAATTGCGGTTTGAGTGAGAGATTATAGGTTAATACGGATCGGCAAATGAGGAAAGCAATAACATAGGTTTGTTATTACCTTCCATCTTTTATCGTTTTATTGATAATAACCAGAGTTGGTTATTCGACTGTGCTTAGGATTAACGGCGGTATAAGCTGTGATCAGTAAATTCTTTAGTTGACTGACACTCTAAGCATAAACGCGACTCAGGACGTGCCTGTAAGCGTTTAATCGATATTTCATCGCCACAGTTATCGCAATAACCATAATCACCGCTATCGATGCGATGTAATGCTTTAACGATCTTCTTGATGTGTAATTTATCGTGATCAATGCGGTTTAGCTCTAAACGATGAGCTTCTTCCATAGCAGCGCGATCAATTTCGTCTGCCATTTCGTTACTATCTGAGATCACAACGTTTGTTGATTGGTTTTCGATGCGTGCTCGGATCTCTGATTGCTCTGATTCTAGTTTATCTTTGAAATAGGCAACTTGGCCTTCATTCATAAAATCGCTCATATATATTACCTATTTCGTATTCGGATTATAATTAATTAGCATAATAGACATTTTATTTGTCCATAATATAGGGATATTAACCCTATTGTGGCAAAAAATAACTGAAAATTACAAATTGGGGTATTTTGTCTCGTTTCAAGGGGGATAGCTAATTAATCCGTATTATTTTCTCTGAATTGTGCTCTGATTGTGATTATCCTTAGTGGATTAGTTTTAATCTTAAGCAGGTTAGGCTAACATCGTTATCTATTTTCAGCATAGTTAACGCTGACATTTAAAAGCCATTGTTAAGCTCTCTGGTTAAGGACCATGTTGATGAAAGCGATAACCGTACACCGTCCAACTTTAAAAATTATATGGAAGCTGTTAGTTTTCTTATTTTTCCCACTTATTATCTGGTTATACAGCGTAATTGGTGATGTACCATTTGCTAGTATTGACAGTGGTGCTAATTATCATAAGTGGATCATATTTTTCCTTTATCTTGGTTGTCTTGCAGCGTGGTTATATGTCGATCGCGCGTTATCACATAGCTCTTTTTTCCGTAGTTAATTTATTTTATGAGTATTGATTCTTTGTTTCCCGTATTTCCCTATATTACCGCGACATGTGTAGCGATTATCTGCGCGCTGATTGCGATCCGTAAGAGCCAACAAGCCACATTGTCGGTGCAAACCTTAAATCATGAAGTTGAACTGTTAGAACAGCAATTGGATAACGTTAATTATAAACACGAGCAGTTACAGCAAGAGCATGATGCTAATAAATTAAAATTAGAATCGCAAAACAATCAGCTGATTAAAGTCATGTCGCGATTGCGTGAAAGTGATATCCGTTTACAAACCGAACGCCAAGCCAGCGAAGAAAAATTGGCCTTGCAAGCACAGTCGGAGCAACGTCTACAACAGCAATTTGAAAACTTAGCGAATAAGATTTTTGATAGCAAAACCGATAATTTCAAAGAACTGAATAAGTCTAGTGTGGAATTACTTTTATCGCCATTAAAAACCCAACTCGAGGGGTTTAAGCAACAAGTGCAAGATGTTTACTCTAATGAAGCTAAAGAGCGCCACAGTTTACAATCTGAAGTGGCAAGGCTACAGCAAGTGTATCAATTGATGTCGAGTGAAACTGCGAACCTGACCAAAGCGCTAAAAGGTGATAATAAGCAGCAAGGCAATTGGGGTGAGGTTATTCTAGCAAGGATCTTGTCGGAGTCTGGGTTACGCGAAGGTCATGAGTACGACGTGCAAGTGAGCTTGAACAATGAACACGGTAAACGCTTTCAGCCGGATGTGATCGTACATTTGCCGCAAGACAAAGATGTGGTGGTCGATTCTAAGGTGTCATTAACGGCTTATGAACGTTATTTTAATGCCGAGGATGAGGTAACACGTAAACAAGCATTACAAGAGCATGTGGCATCTGTACGCAGTCATATACGCGAGCTTGGACGTAAAGACTATCATTTGTTACAAGGACTAAAAACGTTAGATTATGTGCTGATGTTTGTTGCTGTGGAGCCAGCCTTTTTAGCCGCATTAGAAGCAGATCCTAGTTTAATGAAATTCGCGTTAGACAATAACATTATGCTAGTTAGTCCGACGAATTTATTAGTTGCACTGCGTACCATAGATAATTTATGGCGTTATGAACGCCAGAACCAAAACGCCCAGCTAATTGCCGAGCGTGCCGGTAAGATCTATGAAAAGTTACGTTTGTTTAGTAATGATATGCAAGATATGGGTGTGGCGTTAGATAAAGCTCAAGACAGTTATGACTCGGCCATGAAGCGTCTAGCAACAGGCAAAGGTAATTTAATTAAACAAGCCCAGCAGTTTGTTGAGCTGGGTGTTGAAGTTAAAAAACCATTACCTGTCGAATTAATCGAAAAAAGCAGTGCTAATTTATTGGAATAACTTATTTGTTTCGCGTTAACCTTTCCAAAATGCCGGAGTGACAAGTACTAATACCGTCATGATCTCTAAGCGTCCCATTAACATACCCAAACTGAGTGCCCATTTTGCAGTATCTGGTAAGCTGGCAAAGTTACCAGATGGTCCAATCACAGGGCCTAATCCAGGCCCTACGTTAGCAACTGCGGTGATGGCGCCGGTAATACTGGTGACGGGGTCTAATCCGATAATACTTAATATCGCCGCCAGTATTGAGATTGTTGCGATAAAGGCACTACCAAAAGCCACCACAGAGCGAACAATAATGTCATTCACATTACGGCCATTGTAGTGCTGCCTAAATACCCCTGATGGATGCACTAGTTGTGACATTTGTTTACGGAATAAGGTAAATGCAATTTGAAAACGGAAAATTTTAATGCCACCCGATGTCGAGCCCGAGCAAGCACCGGTAAACATCAAACCAGCAAATAATACTGTGGTAAATTCACCCCAGGTACCGTAATCGGTTAAACCAAATCCTGTTGTTGTCACCACTGAGACAATATTGAACATGCTAATACGGATAGCGTCGTTAAAGCTAAACACATCTTTAGACCATAAATACAGCGACATCATGACAGTCATGATGAGCACTAGTTTAGCAAAACCGATGATTTGCGCATCCTTGAGTAGCATGCTTATATCGCGTCTATGTAAGGCATTGATCAATAGTAGAAATGGTAACCCACCTAAAAACATAAAGAAGGTACCATTCCATTGTGCACTCTCCGAGAAGTGTGCCATGGACTGATCGGAAGTCGAGTAGCCACCGGTGGATAAGGTGGTCATCGCATGGTTAATGGCTTCAAAACTCGTCATGCCAGCAGCCAAGTAACCCAAATAGCACAGCACGGTTAAGCTTAAATAAACATACATAACGTAGGCCGCAGTATGCTGGGTTTTCGCGGTATTTTTATCAGACCAATCAGATGATTCAGTTTGGAATAAACGCATACCACCGACGTTTAAGTAAGGTAATACGGCGACGCCCATCACCACGAAGCCAACGCCACCTAACCATTGCAGAATAGAACGCCATAACAATACGCTATGTGCTGCGCTATCTAAATTAGATAATACGGTTGAACCTGTGGTGGTGATACCTGACATAGTTTCGAAATAGGCATCGGTATAGCTGATATGTTGAATTAACATCAATGGTAATGCGGCAAAGGCGGACGCAATTACCCAAACGCAGGTGGTCAGCAAAAACATTTCGCGGATACCGAGTTTGAATACTTTGGAACGACCTTTATGCCAAAACAAACCCGATGCGATGGTGGTGATAATAATGGATTTAAAGAATTCGGCCACGCCGTGACCATCGGTATATATCGCTAATACCAACGGCGCGATCATAAACAAGGCAAGGGCGCGAAGCACCACACTTGCCATGAACAATACGGGTTTTAAATTAACCATGTGACAAGCTTCTGTGCGTGTTTATAAGAAAAATGGACTAGGTTGGAAAAGCTTTTCTACGTCTGGAATGAACTTCTTATCAACCAAGAACATAACCACGTGATCATCTTGTTCAATTACGGTTTTATCATGGGCTATTAACACAGTATCTTTACGTACAATTGCACCAATTGTGGTGCCAAGTGGTAGTTTTAAACTGCCGACAGTTCGACCAACAACACGTGATGTTAATTTGTCACCATGCGCAATGGCTTCAATTGCTTCAGCTGCACCACGACGTAATGAGTAAACATTGGCAATGTCAGCACGACGTACATGTGTTAACAGCGCTGAGATGGTGGCTTGTTGTGGTGATATGGCAATATCAATAGTGCCGCCTTGCACTAGATCTACATATGCTCCGCGCTGGATCAGTACCATGGCTTTCTTCGCACCCATGCGCTTCGCTAACATTGCCGACATGATATTGGCTTCATCATCATTGGTTACAGCAATGAATACATCGGTTTGGTCAATGTGCTCCTCGTTGAGCAGTTCCTGATCGGAAGCATCTCCACAGAATACGATGGTATTGTTGAGCGTTTCTGATAATTGCTCTGCACGGGTGATGTTACGTTCGATTAGTTTAACCGAATAATCGCGCTCTAAACGACCTGCTAATGCTTCACCTATGTTACCACCACCGGCAATAATAATACGGCGATAAGGATTTTCCAGTTTTTGTAACTCACTCATTACTGCGCGGATATTATTACTTGCAGAGACAAAGAATACTTCGTCATCAGCTTCAATAATAGTCGTGCCGAGTGGTCGAATTGGTTTACCTTGACGGAAGATCGCCGCGACTCGGGCTTCGACATTGGGCATATGCTCACGCAATGCGGCTAGGGCATTACCCACCAGTGGACCACCGTAATAGGCTTTAAGTGCCACCAATCCCACTTTGTTATTGGCAAAGTGAACTACTTGCAAGGCACCTGGGTAGTCAATTAGACGTTTAATATAATCTGTAACCAGTTGTTCTGGTGCGATTAAGTGATCAACCGCAATCGCGCCGTTATGGAATAAGGTTTGTTTATGGTCTAGATAAGATTCGTTTCTGATCCGAGCGATTTTATTTGGTGTATTAAAGAGTGTATAAGCAATCTGACAAGCGATCATATTGGTTTCGTCATTGTTGGTAACTGCCACGAGCATATCAGCATCTTGTGCCCCCGCTTCACGCAGTACGTCTGGGTTTGCACCGTGACCTTCAACAACACGTAAATCAAATTTATCCTGTAAGTTTCTTAGACTGTTGCCATCGCGGTCGATAATAGTAATGTCATTATTCTCACCTACTAAGTTTTCAGCCAGTGTGCCGCCGACCTGGCCTGCACCGATAATGATAATTTTCATTTAACCTCGCACCAAATAAAATTGTCGTGATCTGTTTTAATAAAACTATTCTACGCCTATCTAAGCTAAAGTCGAATAACGCCAATAGTTTATAGCCAAATGATATCAATCAATCATTTGGCTATAGCTACTATTTGGTTATGCTTTTTTTTGTAGCTTTGCGTAGAAGAAGCCATCCATACCTTGGGTATTTGGCAGGATCTGCCAACTAGATGCTTGATCATCGCTGTTGACTGTTAGTGGGACAAGTGTGGCGTCAGCAGTACGTGCAATAAACTGAGCAATTTGTTCACTGTTTTCGGCTGGTAAAATTGAGCAGGTTGCGTATAACAGGGTGCCACCTGGTTTTAGCTGCTGCCACATCGCATCTAAAATTTCAGATTGTAATTGTACTAATGGTGCAATATCACTATCGCGACGTAACCATTTTATATCAGGGTGACGACGAATAACGCCCGTTGCGCTACAAGGTGCATCTAATAATATGCGATCAAACTTATCACCTTGCCACCAATCTTCAGGTTTGCTTGCGTCGCCGTGGATAAGCTCAGCTTCTAATTGCATACGGGTTAAGTTTTCTTGTACTCGGCTCAAACGCGTTGCGTCGAAATCAACGGCAACGAGGTGCTTAATAGCTGGTTGACGTTCTAAAATGTGTGCTGTTTTACCACCTGGTGCGGCACAAGCATCAAGAATTAATTCGCCAGGTTGTGCGTCTAGGAATTGCGCCGCAAATTGCGCTGCGCCATCTTGTACAGAGCTGTGACCTTCTGCAAAACCAGCTAGTTTATAAACGTCGGTTGGCTTTTCTAAACGCAGTGCTGAATCTGCACTTTCTACGATATCGGCAACGATTTCATCAGCGGCTAATAATGCTTTATAATCAGCTTGATTATGATGCTGTTGATTAACACGGATCCACATTGGTGGGCGTTCATTATTCGCCATTAATACATCTTGCCATTGTTCTGGGTAAGCCGCCTTAATACGCTTAATTAACCAGCCCGGATGACCGAATTTACACGCATCATTACCATCTGCTTGAGCTTCTAGATCATCTTGTTGGCGTTGGTAATTACGTAAAATTGCATTAACCAAACCACTCAATTTAGGTGACTTTAATACTTTGATTGCGTTTACTGTTTCTGCTACAGCAGCATGTGCAGGGATGCGCATGAATTTTAATTGGTATAAACCAACTAAAATTAAGAAATGCACAGGTCGTTGCTTACCGGTTAATGGTTTACTCATTAGTTGACGACTAATAAATTCAAGACGTGGCAACCAGCGCAATACGCCGTAACAGATCTCCTGTAGTAAAGCACGATCCTTGGCTGGTAATAATTGCTGAGCAATTGGTAAGGCTGTCGTCAATGACTGACCTCTATCAACAACTTGGTAAAGTACTTTTGCGGCGCTA
>Ga0209292_1004432_pt1 | contig 14837 bp, 9 predicted proteins | sample GOMGulsemesocosm_2_FD_184634 | JGI IMG/M metagenome (GOLD analysis project Ga0209292, IMG submission 184634) | Methane-oxidizing microbial communities from mesocosms in the Gulf of Mexico - GOM9C Gulf of Mexico (SPAdes) (version 2) | ecosystem: Environmental > Aquatic > Marine > Cold seeps... | reverse complement strand
AAGTCCTTGTGGCACAGGAACCTCAGCACGAATTGCACAATTACATGCAAAAGGAAAACTTCAAAAGGGTGAAGAATTTATCCATGAAAGTTATATAGGAAGTAAGTTTATTGGCCGTGTGGAAGAAGAAACTACTTTAGACGGAGAAAAGGCCATTATACCAAGTATTCAAGGATGGGCAAAAGTATATGGATACAACACCATTAAAATAGATGAAGATGATGATCCGTATGCATTCGGATTTCAAGTGATATAACCCACCAATGAGATTTAGTTGACTTTAACTTTAATAAGCATGAAAAAAACAAGTATCATCGGAGGCGGAATTATAGGTTTATGTTCTGCATATTACCTAGCAAAAGAAGGCTTTCAAGTTAGCGTTTTCGATAAAAGCGACATGACGGATGGTTGCTCCTACGGTAATGCCGGAATGATTGTGCCTTCTCATATTATCCCATTGGCACAACCCGGTATGATTGCGCAAGGAATGAAATGGATGTTTGATAGTCAAAGTCCGTTTTATGTAAAACCTCGCTTAAGTACTGATTTGATAAAATGGGGCTTGCAGTTTTACAAGCATGCGAATAAAAAACATGTAGAAAAGGCAATGCCCGCATTACGAGATTTATCTTTATTAAGTAAAGAGTTATATCAAGATTTTGCCAAAGAGAATAATTCCTTTTTTTATGATGAAAAAGGATTATTGATGCTTTTTAAAACCGAAAAGACGGCTGAAGAAATGCATCATGAAGGTAAATTGGCAGAAAACTTAGGCTTGGGAGTAAACTATCTATCTAAGGAAGAAGTTTTACAATTAGAAACAGGAACACAAACTGATGTTATTGGTGCTGTTCACTATACCTCAGATGCGCATTTATATCCGCAAAAATTTATGCAGTTTATAAAAGCAGAATTGAATAAATTAGATGTTGAAATTTACAAAAACACTACTGTAACCGATTTTAAAATTAGTAATAATACCGTTTCTGAAGTAATAACCTCTAAAGGAAATTTTATTACAGACGAAGTAGTTTTAGCTACAGGATCATGGAGTCCGGAAATAGCAAAAAAACTACACACAAGTGTTTCGATGTTACCAGGGAAAGGGTACAGTTTTACCTTAAAAGGAAAAACACAAAAACCGAGTATCCCAAGTATTTTATGTGAAGGTAAAGTAGCTGTAACACCAATGGCTAATGACATTCGATTTGGTGGAACAATGGAAATCACACATAATAATGATACTAAAATAAATCAGAATCGATTACAAGGAATTATCAATTCGGTAAACGATTTTTACCCTGATCTAAGTATTGAAATGCCTAAAACAGAAGATACTTGGTATGGTTTCAGACCGTGTACTCCTTCTGGCATGCCTATTATAACCAAATCAAAAAAAATAACCAATCTAACACTAGCAACTGGCCATGCCATGATGGGGTTGAGTTTAGCACCAGCAACAGGAAAAGTAATTACCGAATTAATTTTGGGTAAACCTACTTCTGTACCTACTAATATGTTTCAATTATAATATGAGATACGCACCAATACCATCGAGATTATTTATAAAAAATAGAGCTAATTTCATATCTAAAATGAAAGAGAATACCATTGCTATACTTACATCAAATGATGTAAAACATAACAATGCAGATGACGTAATGGGCTTTGCTCAAAACAACGATTTATTTTATATATCAGGGATAGATCAAGAAGAAACTGTTTTGGTATTGTATCCCGATGCTTATAAAAAGGAAAATAAAGCCATTTTATTTGTAAAGGAAACCAATGAGCATATAAAAATATGGGATGGTGATAAACTTTCCAAAGAACAAGCTGCAAATATTTCTGGAGTAACACGAATTGAATGGCTTCATGATTTTGAAAAAGTAGTACAGTTAATAGCTTTTGAAGCTGATGGGTTTTACCTTGGACATAACGAACACATTAAACGGGTAACTTTTGATCAAGAAACTCAACAGGACAGAATGATTGCTTGGTGTAAAAATAAATATCCGTTACATGAATATTACCGAGCAGCAAAAATTACACGTGAATTACGACCTATAAAATCTGATGAAGAAATAACACTTATGCAAAAAGCAGTCGACATTAGTGTTATCTCTTTTAAACGAGTTTTACAAGCCTGTAAACCCAATATAAATGAATATGAACTAGAAGCAGAACTCACCTATAATTTAGTGAAGTCTGGCGCTACACGCCATGCATTTCAACCAATAGTAGCTTCGGATAAAAATGCCTGTGCTTTACATTATAACACTAATGATGATATCTGCCATGAAGGTGAAATGATTTTGCTAGATTTTGGAGTTTGTTACGCCAATTATAATAGTGACACTACACGTTGCTTCCCTGTAAACGGTGTGTTCTCACCAAGACAAAAAGAAGTATATAACGCTGTATTACATTGTTTAAAAGAAGGATGTAAACTACTAAAACCAGGTATCCTTCCTTCAGATTACGAGCAACAAATGGCTGCTTTGGTAGAAGATCAATTAATACAACTTGGCTTGCTTGACGCTACTGAAGTAGCACAACAAGACCCAGAAAAACCACTGTATAAAAAATATTTTATGCATGGTACAGCACACCATATTGGTTTAGATGTTCATGACGTTGGTTTGTATTCACGATCATTAAAAGCCGGTATGGTTCTTACTTGCGAACCTGGAATTTATATCCCTGAAGAAGGAATTGGATGTAGATTGGAAAACAATTACTTAATTACCGAAAACGGAAACATCAATTTAACGGCAGCAATGCCCATTGAAATAGAAGAGATTGAGGCTTTAATGGCCGTTAAAGAAAAAGAAGTTTTTGCTTAGTTAGTTGTATTTTAAAAATAACACATCACAATATGAAAACATTAGGAATAGGAGGTTCCACAATTGAAGCAGAATTAGCAGCAATTAAACCTTTAGCACATTTAGCGAAACCCATACAAAAAGAAGAATTTCAAACACGCATTACCAAGGCGTGTACCCTTATGAATCAACAAGAGATTCAAGCGGTGTATTTACACGCAGGTACTAACCTATACTACTTTACTGGCACTAAATGGAATTCTAGCGAACGTATGGTTGGCGCACTATTGTTTTCAACAGGAGAACTATTTTACATAGCTCCAGAATTTGAAAAAGGAACTATCCTTGATTTTATGGGTGTTACTGGTGCCGTACGATGTTGGGAAGAACATGAGAGTCCGTACCATTTGTTAGTAAATCTTCTTCAAGAAAAAGGAGTAATTAAAGGAACACTTGCCGTAGATGAGGCCACTCCGTTTTTTGTGAGCGATGGTATTGCTAAAGTTGCTCCTACGTATACTATTACCAATGCAAAACCAATTACTGCAGGTTGTCGTATGCTAAAATCTGATGCTGAGATAGCTATTATTCAAGTAGCCATGGACATTACTATGGAAGTGCATAAAGCTGTAGCTAGAATTTTATACCCTGGAATAAGTACAAAAAACGTAACTGACTTTATTCATGAAGCGCATATCCGTTATGGTGTTCCTACAGGATCGTATTTCTGTATTGTATTATTTGGAGTGGATTCATCATTCCCACATGGCGTAAAAACACCTAAGAACTTAGAAGAAGATGAAATTGTATTGGTAGATACGGGTTGTATGCTACACAATTATATTTCAGACATTACCCGTACTTATGTATATGGTGAAATAAGCGATTTGCAACGTAAAATTTGGAACTTAGAAAAGGAAACCCAACAAGTCGCTTTTAAGGCTGCTCAAATAGGGAATACCTGTGCAGCTGTAGATATTGCTGCACGACAAACATTAAAAGCACATGGTTTAGGACCAGATTATAAACTACCAGGGCTACCTCATAGAACTGGTCATGGACTAGGTTTAGATATTCATGAATGGCCGTATATTGTACGTAACGATCATACTGTTTTAGTCCCAAATATGTGTTTTAGTAACGAACCGATGATTTGTATACCTAATGAATTTGGAATACGATTGGAAGACCATATTTATATGACAGAAAATGGACCTAAGTGGTTTACAGAACCTGCACATACTATAGAAAATCCTTTTGGGATACCTATAAAAGAAATAATTATTTAATCTACAAGACAATACTTTTTGTAAAGCTCCTTTTTAGGGGCTTTTTTTTTTATAGATATGACGTCAGTACTTAAAAACACGTAGTTCTACTTATTTTTAATTTACAAGCATAACCTATATTTGACTTCTTAAACAATTAACACCAACTTAAATGTTAAAAGATATCAAAATCAGTGGTTTAACAGTAGTTATTCTACTTGTTGCTATGTTATTTACTAGCTGTAAAAAAGAGAAGCATATAGCTCACAACACCCCTGTAGAACCAATAAACCCAGGGGCATTCTCGGCTGACCCAATGCCTAAAAAATTAGTTAGTGGAATAGCTTTTCCTACAGATTCTATTCTGATAAATAAATGGATAAGCAATCCAAAATATGATAATGTAAAAGCTGGAAACTTTGAAAACAATCCTGATATCATTAACCATGGATGGGATATTTGGCAAGCTCTAACGGCATTCACCAATGAAAGTTATGACAATCAAAAATTGAGGAGGTTTGAAACCTGGTATACACCAGATGATATAAAAACAGCATTAACAGACGAACTGGTAAATAAAAGCAAGGTTTCTTTAAAAAACATGAAAAGAAATCGTGGTAAATTAAAAACACCTAGTCAATTTCATACAGGTAAAAACCTAAGTACTTCAACTGGAGATATCGTAAGTTTTGTTAAATATGATCCTTCAGCGGCTAATCATATTTTTGATAATAAATTATTCTTTGAAAGCAAATTAAATGCTATTAGCAAATCGGGAGCTAGTTTTCCTGAAATAGCAGATTTCCCAACTAGTGGTGTAACCTTAAAACCAATTTTTGATCCGTTATCAAAAGCTGATTTAGCTAAAGAAAAATGTGCAGATTGCTATAAAATAGCAGTATGGCCAGGAGAGCAAAACAATCCGGAAAGAAAATTTGGAGAAGACGACTGGAACACCTTTGTGTATGTTACTTTAACTGGTAAAACAAACAAGGAAAAACATATTTATTCTGTAAATGAATTCATTCATTTTAAAGCCGATGAAGCAATTGCTAAGTCGAGAGGTATGCAAATAGGTGATTTTTTAATACTAAGAGCCATGCACGTTACTACCCGAGAAATAAAAAGGTGGACATGGCAAACATTTTGGTGGTCACCGAATCCAGATTCTCCTTTTAAACCTAGTTCAAAAACGATAGCAAGTTTCAAGCCTAATCAATTAGACCATGCCTCGAAGCATTATTCTATGGCTATAGCATATAGCATGGTAAAACCAGCTCAACCGTATTATGGTGGTTCAGGTAAAGAAGCAAATTCACTGTATGCTTACAACCCATACTTAGAAGCTAGTTTTGGTCCGTATCAAGTTATTAAAGATGAACTTGCCATAGGCGGAACTTTTTCAACGGGTAACCAATATGTTCAAGCTTACGGTATAGATCAAAGAGTAGGAGATAGATTAAACCAATTTGGAATGCAAACAAATTGTATGAGTTGTCATGGGCAGGCTAGATACATACCAGGGATAACAACTACAGATAGTTCGAGCCATTTATATATTACAGACCAGTATTTTGATTTAAAAGCACCGTATTTTAAGAATACCGTTAAATTAGATTTTACTTGGAGTATACAAGGGAACTTAATGAAAGATAAGGAGATAGCATCCTCAAAAGATGAAAGTGCAGCACTTAAATAAATACCCTTTAATAAATCATTAAAAACCAGTTGTTAATTCAGCTGGTTTTTTTTTATCCTTTTCAATAAACCAGTTCGATTTGAGTTAAAAAAACCAAGTAAAAACCCCTGATTTTAATCTAAAACAGATTGAAAATACAAAAAAAACAAAGTGTTTTGTAGATTAAATTTTACATTTCAAACTCAATTATTTAAATGTAGAAAAAATGAAACCTTTATTTAACACCTATATATATATTGTTGCTGTGGTAGCACTTACTGTTATTTCTTGTAAAGAAAAAGACCATGGCCATCATGAATATTCAGCTATTCCAGCTCCAGTAAAATTTTCACCAAACATCCCTATAGATGTAGTACCTGAACTACAAGAAAAACTAAAAAAGGAAAAGGACATTTTTAAATTAAATGAAGCCTTTAATGAATTTAGTTGGCAAGCTCTAGTTGCCATTAATTGGCCTAGAGATAAACAAGGAAATGCCATGCCTAAATTTACGGATAAAGGAGATGCAACTTGGCTAGGTTGGAAAGAAGCTTTTCAGGTATATCGTAAGGACGGCCATGTTCCTTCAGCATGGGGAAGCCCAAGATCGGCATCTGGACTAGAGATAAGTAATGCTATATTAAACGAAAAAGATTCGCGCCTTTTATTATTATCAACTACTCCAACGTCAAAAAGAAGTCAGAATGTTGCAGATGAGGTTGACCAAGCCTTTGCTGGTAAATTATTTGACCAAAATGGAAATGTAGTCGTTTATGAAGCCTTAATGAATAAGGAAGAGTTTGATTATATTGTTGACAAGCAATTATATAATATAAACGGCCAATTAACCTACACTAAAAAATATCCTGAAGCAGATTTCCCCTCTGGAAATTATGAAAACAATGAGCTAGGAGCAATAGAAATTAAGTTTGCTTGGAAGGTTTTAGAAGAAACTGACCATAAAGATCGTTACTTTAGAGATGAAGGATATATTATTGATGAGGACACTAATGAATTAGTGAAAAAAGACTTAGGGATGATAGGTTTTCATATTAGTCAAAAAACACCTACTGGAAAACAATGGGTGTGGTCTACTTTTGAACATGTTGATAATTTAAATGTAACATTAATTGAAAAAGATGGAAAAACTATTAGTATCCCTCCATCGTTAAGAGATGCCGAATGTGAAATTTGCCCTGCTAATGTGGATGTTACTCATAATAGCAAGTATGAATACAAAACAGATAGCCACGGTAACTTTTGGGAAGTAACAACACAAGGGAATGTAGTTCCAAATACTTCACCTACAAAATACGAAGACTCCACTAAAGAAAAATATTATGCCAATAGCGAAGTAATGAAAACACAAGCAAACCGAATGGTTGCTATACCTTCACGTGTGCAACGAATAAATGAGCGAATGCAAGCTTATTTCAAGCAACAAGAAAGTGTTTGGCAATACTATGAATTAATAGATACTCAATATCCGTTAAATCAAAATACTCCTGCACCTCCACATAATGAAGATGATTACACACTGCCTACTTCTGTTACTGATAAATCTGGTGGTGACACCAATATTGCTTTGCTTACTAATATGACCATGGAAACCTTTTTTCAAGATGGAAATCAATCGGCTTCTAACTTAATGGAAAATAACCCGTATAGTGATGTTACTATTTATGGTACAGAAAGCTGTATAGGCTGTCATTCTAGTGCTGGAATTTATACTTCTTATACAGATGGAAAATTAAACAGTGGCCCTCAACTTTCAGGAGACTTCAGTTGGCTATTAGGCAGAGCGCAATGGGACAGTTCTATTCCAAAACCTACAGAGTAATATACAAGTAAACCTTTTAAAATAAAACCAATTATGAAATTATACAAGAACAGTTTCTGGGCGCTACTCTTTTGCTTATCATTATTTTCATGCCAACCTAAAAAGGTAAAAACAACAGAAAGTGAGCTCGTTTCAAATGAGAAAAACACACCTGTTACAGAAAAAGATGCTACAGAAATTTCAAAAAATGTAGCTAAAAAAAGCAGCTTAGTTTACGGAATAGACATCTCTAAATACCAAGGAGATGAAGTAGATTTTATAAACAAAAAGACAGATAGTTTGCAATTTATAATCTGTAAAGCAACCGAAGGGATAACCTATACTGATCCAAATTTCGCTCATAACTGGACTACGATATCTGAAAAGAAATTCATTAGAGGAGCTTATCATTTTTATAGATGTAATGATGATCCTATTGCACAAGCTAAAAATTATTTAAGTGCTATAGCTAATTTAAAAAGTACTGATTTCCCTCCAATAATCGATTTTGAAGAAGGAGGTATTGACAAGTCACAATCTGTGGAACAAATTCAATCTACCCTACTTATTTTTATTAACGAAATTGAAACTAAATTGAAAAGGAAACCAATTATTTATACGGATGTTAATACGGGTAATAAATACTTAAACAAAACAGCATTTGCTAGCTACCCCCTTTGGATAGCAAATTACAATAACAAAAAACAACCAGACTTACCAACAACTTGGAAAAACACTAAATGGATACTTTGGCAAAAATCTGCTAGTTATAAAATAGGGACTACCGTAAATGACTTCGATGTATTTAATGGCAGTTTAAGTAATTTACAAAAATTCATAAAAGCAACTGATGCTCTATAAGAATACCATGAAAAAAACATACTTCATCTTCTACCTTTTTATCGGCCTACTAATAAGCTGTAATTCAAAGATGAAAAAAACAAACAATCCTTCTGCTAGTGATGAAACTACTGTCCAAGAAGAAAAAGCAGATTCGGTTCTCTTTAGTTTTACTTTTTTAGGGTGCAATCGGGTAGATAGAAAACAGCAACATGATACTACGGCTACAAATGGTTCTACCGCAAATTTATCGGCTTTAAAAAGAATCTGGACAGAGATTGCTGATTTAGAGCGAAAACCCGACCTCTTTTTTTTCTTAGGAGATATGGTGTTAGCAGAGTCTACTACTGAAAACCTTGATAATCAACTTCAGGATTGGGTAAAACTATACAATAACACCTCTTTTAGTAAAATTAGTAACTCAGGAATAGAAATGGTTGCCGTACCTGGAAATCATGAAATGTTATATTGGCATGATTACAATGTTCCTAATCATGACGAATGGCCGTTAGAAGGATCTACAGAAATATGGATGAACCATATGAGTGATTTCATGCCATCAGATCGCGATTATGTAAAAGGTACAGATAGTATTAACAATCAAATGACATTTTCATTTACACGTAAAAATGTAGGATTCGTATTGATGAATACGGACACATATAATAAGCCATCAAATGAAAACCCACATGGTTTAGAAGGGCAAATACCTACACAATGGATTGTTGATAAAGTAACACAATACCAAAAAGACTCTGCTATTGATCATGTGTTTGTTTTAGGACACAAACCATATTATGTAAGCGGAAAACCTGAAACCGGTCATATTGGTTTACCTGAAGGACCTGTATTATGGCCTAAGTTAAATGAAACTCATGTAGTAGCAATGTTATCAGCACATTTACATGATTACCAGCGTATGCAACCTGGAGGAAAAGGTACCTATCAAATAATTGCAGGAAATAGTGGTAGCCCAGGGTCTGCAACCTTTTTTGGCTATTCTAAAATAGATATTATGAGTAATGGAGAGGTAAAATTAACTTCTATGGGTTATGATAAAGGAGACCCCTATTATAAAGCCATACCCAATAGTCCGTCTACACTAAGAGATACTACCAATTTAACTTGGGGTAAAAATGCAAATCCTTATTCAAATAATTAAGGGCTAAAACGTTAAAAAACATACTTCACTGTTATAAAACAGGTATAAATACCCATAGCATCCAGTGATATTAATTTTATTTTGGAGCAACTTAAAAACAACATCAAATGAAAACATATTTGCACAGTTTATTGGACGAAAAAAATGATCCAGTTGTTCAGAAATACTTAGATTATATAAAATCCGGATTCCCTGAACCTCAAGGAAAAAAGAAAGATGTATTGGTTGTTGGTGCTGGAATGGCAGGGATGGTTGCTGCATCTATCTTACAAGAAACGGGACATAATGTTACTATTGTGGAAGCCAATACACGTGTAGGAGGTAGAGTAAAAACATTCCGTAATTCACCTGATAAGAAATATTGGAAAGACAATAACTTATATGCTGAAGCTGGCGCTATGCGTTTGCCAGATTTTCATTATATGGTAATGGAATATTGCAAACAATTGAAGGTTCCATTAGAACCTTTTTATTATGTTCCTGTAGATGAAAAGCAAGCCTTACTAAACAAAAAAGAAGATTATAAACGCACAAGTGACACGTTTCCTGAGAAAACACGTAACTCTTTTATATTTGCAAATTATAATCATATTCTTCAAAGTACATACAATAAACCGGGAGCAAATATTAATGAGTTGCTGGATTATCATTTACAAGAAAACATTGACCCAACTTCAAAAAACCTTGATGAAAATCAGACTGCTGGAACCTTACTTGAAAATGCAATGACACCTCTTAAGCAATTTATTGCCATTAATCCAGAGAAAAACTGGCCAGTATTGATTGAAAAATTAGGGGAGTATTCTATGCGTCGTTTTCTAAAGGAGTACACTAACTATTCTGAAAATGCTATAGAAATGATTGGTGTATTACAAAACCTAGAATCTCGTATGTCTTATGATTTTATTCAGAGTTTTATAGAAGCTAATATTATTAAAGATGATACCGTATTTTGGCAAGTAGTTGGTGGAACAGATGTTATTACAGAATCTTTTTACAAAGAGCATAGGCTAGCAGAAATTACACATTTGGATACTCGTGTTACTGATTTATACATGCGAGATGGTAAAGTTCGTATTTCCACGGAAGTTGATATAGAAAGAGAATCTTATTATTACCAGAACAGAGGATTTGCTACACATGACAATCCTGTAAGTAATATGGAGTTTGATGAGGTTATTGTTACCATCCCATTTTCTGCCTTTAGAATGGTTCATGTTTGGCCAAAATTTAAGCAAAAGAAAAGAAAAGCGATACGTGAATTACATTATGATGCTGCTACAAAAGTTTTAATTGAATTTAAAGATCGTTGGTGGGAAAAAGCTCCATACAATATTGTTGGAGGTGGTACCATCACCGATTTACCAAATCGCTTTATTTATTATCCAAGTCAGGATATTGGTAAAGACGGACATGGTTTAATGCTTGCTTGCTACTGTTGGGCAGATGATGCCAGAAAGTGGGATTCTATGAGCCATAAAGATCGTTATATCTATGCCTTGGAAAATATAGCTATCGCACACGCTCCAGATGACAAGGAAGAGCAAAGAAGAATTATTGGTTTATCTGTATTCGATAAAAACGCCCCAGAAGAAGAAAATTATGTTGACGGAATAAAAGGTGCTGCCACCGTATCATGGATGCAGAATCCATATGCTTTTGGTGAAGCAGCAATATTTTCCCCTGGCCAATTAAATTTATTGCAAGGAGCTATAGAAGAACCAGAATGGGATGGGAAAGCTCATTTTGCTGGTGAGCACACATCACTTAAACATGCGTGGATTGAAGGAGCTATTGAATCTGGAATTCGAGCTGCTTTAGAAGTAAATGAAACACCTGTACGAATGGAGATTAAAACGGATGTGACCAAAACCGTTTTTGAATTTCAAAAAAATTAAGATAATAAACGCATATATGTTTACTTAAATTTTAACCTTATTTACATTCCATTTTACGCTTCCTTCAAGGAGGCAGTAAAAAGATGGGCAAAAAAAAACTCAGTTTACTAACCACTGAGTTTTTTCTTTTTATTGTGTATAAGAACACAAAAAAACCTCAGCAGATACCGCTGAGGTTTTTAATTAACAAGAAGTGTCTGCAATAATTTTCCACTCGCCATTAATCTTTTTAAAGATGATCATAAATACGCCATCAGCATTTCCAACTTCCCGGATTAGATGGTACTCTCCCATCACATAATAGGAGTCTTCAGATATTTTAGAAATATCATTTATTTTAAAATTTAAAGCTCCAGAATATTCTTTAGTTGGGTAGCCCTTTTTATAATTTTCTAATGTTTTTTCCCAACCTTGGGTCAATCCACTACTTCCGTAAAATTTTAATGAATCTGATTTCCAATAGCCTTCCATAAAACCTGCTAAGTCATGATTTGACCATGCTTTTTCTTGTGCTTTCATCACAGTTATAATCTCATTTTTATCGTCTTCCTCAGTAGTTCTACTACAAGAAAATAACACGATCATTATGCAACAAATTAAAAGTAATTTTTTCATAGTTTACTTGCTTTTCAGTGTTATAGTAAAGGAGTATTCATACGTTCTATTTGCTGGAATAGTATATTCAGGACGTACCAAACGCCCCCATGAAGTATCTCCTCCTACTCCCATTTGCATCATATCGATATTCCACTGTATGGTTTCTCCAATTTTAATATCAGCCCCGTGTTTTTTGGTTACAGGAACTAACCCTGAAGCAGACGCTTCTGCATCTTCAGTATTAAAGTCTAATTCTTTCATGCCAAAAGGCCATACACTAGCGTTTAGATATTCATTTCCAATTACAGTTAATTCAAAATTATCAGAGTTTAAACTCATCCATCTAACGGCTGTTTTATTCCCAGTTTCTTGTGGTCTGGAATAGCTGTGAAACTGCTCATTTACCTTTCCAGTATAGATTCCAGTTTTTACTCCTGTTTTTCTATCCCAATAACTTTCTTGTGGACCCTTACCATACCAAGAAATATCATTGAAATATTTATTCAAGGTCATATACATTCCTAGTCTAGGTATATTTGGCAAGTCTTTTTTAATTGGAGTAAACCTATAGTCAACTTTTAAAACCCCATTTACACTAATTGTGTACTGTACGGTAACATTAGCTTCATTATTAGGTAAGGCATAGCCAACTTTATAACTTACACCGTTGTTCTCTTTTTTAGGTTTTTCAATTAGTTTGGCTGTATAATTATAACTGGCATCTTGCCATATTTTCGCCCATTTGTTCATACCATTTCCTAAGTCGTTGTCAGTTGGCGGTCTCCAGAAATTAGGGGCTATAGGTACTTTTGTAATTTCTTTTCCCTGATAGACCCAAGAGCTAATTTCTCCAGTTTTAGGATGGATGATTAGTTGAACATTATTGTTTTGTATTTCAATGTTTTCTATATCAGTAGATATCTTAAAATCATTTTCAACTATTAAAGAACCATAAACTGCATTTCCTTTTTGCAACACAAATTCATCCCAAGCAATTTCATGACTTTTAGGAAGCATATCAGTAGCTTCTTTTTGCAATAAACTAACTTCTAAAATGAATTCACTTTCAGGAATAAACATATCCGGAATCTCTTTTATTTGAATTTTAGTTGTTGTTTGTGCTGGAACTTGAACATCAATGTCAGATGCAAGTACCGTAGCTTTACCATTAACCAAGAGTTTTACTCGTAATGACTTATCAGATAAATCGGAAAAAAAATTCTTGTTTTCTATTTCAATAATTCCATTTCCTAAATAGTTAAAATGAACTGGTTCATACACCTTTTTAACCTCAGACAAATGTGGATGTGGATTCCTATAAGGATCAACCAAACCATTGTTTAAAAAATTACCATCGGTAGGTAAGTCAGGGTGGTAATCATGTCCATACGCTAAATATGGTTTTCCGTTTTCGTTTATATACTCTAAACTTTGGTCTACCCAGTCCCAAATAAAACCTCCTTGAAGGTTAGGGTACGTTTCTATGATATCCCAATACTCTTGTAAATTACCTACTGAATTTCCCATAGCATGCGCATATTCAATCATTATCGATGGTTTATCTGAGTTTGATTTCCCGTGATTTACTAAGTACGCTGGTTTTGGGTACATAGGGCAATACAAATCAGTATAATCTTCTTTACCTGCAGGTTCGTATTGTACAATTCTATTGTCGTCATTTTCCTTTAACCATTTGTAAGTTGCTCTAAATACATCCCCTTCTCCAGCTTCATTACCCAATGACCATGAATATATTGAAGCGTGGTTTCTATCACGATAATACATGCGTTGCGTACGCATCATATGAGCCGGTAACCAACTCATTTCGTTTCCTATTTGAGTATCTTTATCAATCGCTAACGGATGACTTTCAATATTGGCTTCATCAATAACATATAACCCATATATATCACATAAATCTAACCAATATGGATCATTAGGATAATGTGAACTACGTACCGCATTTATATTATTTTGCTTCATTAATTTGATATCCTTTTCCATAGATTCACGAGAAACTACATGGCCAGTATGTGGATCGGTTTCATGCCTATCAACCCCTCTAAAATAAACAGATTTCCCATTAACCAATACTTGACTATTCTTGATTTCAATAGATTTAAAACCTATAACCTTCTGAATATATTGGTTGTTTTTAGAATCTATTTCATCTTCCAGAACAATCTTTAAAGTGTATAAATTAGGTAATTCTGCCGACCATTGTTTCACCTGTTCAATAATTTTATCAGCAACAACTTTTGTAGTCTTGTTTGCTTGAATAGTAATGCTTTCTGAGGTTTTAAAAATAGACGTTCCTTGATCAAGAACTTCTACTAAAACTGTTCTTTTTGCCGGATTAGGAGTACTATTGCTAACAGAAAAAGTTCCTTTAAAAATCCCATTCAGGTAACTGTCATCAAGGTTCGTATTTGCATGATAATCTGAGACAAAAACTTTAGGCTGTGCATATAGATATACCTCACGTTCTATCCCACTCATGCGCAACATATCCTGACTTTCTAAATAACTTGCATCACTCCAACGGAACATTTGCAATGCAATTAGGTTTTTGCCTTCGCTCAAGTGTTTTGTAATATTGAATTCAGCTGGAGTTTTACTACCTTGTGAATACCCTATATATTCTCCATTTATATATACATACATGGCTGATTTAGCCCCAGCAAAATGCAGGATAATATCCTCTGATAAAAATTCTTTATTGAAGTTAATCTCTTTTCTGTACGTTCCAA
>Ga0209292_1004431_pt1 | contig 14838 bp, 5 predicted proteins | sample GOMGulsemesocosm_2_FD_184634 | JGI IMG/M metagenome (GOLD analysis project Ga0209292, IMG submission 184634) | Methane-oxidizing microbial communities from mesocosms in the Gulf of Mexico - GOM9C Gulf of Mexico (SPAdes) (version 2) | ecosystem: Environmental > Aquatic > Marine > Cold seeps... | reverse complement strand
TGTTGGTATAACGGAATATATTTTTTTTCAATATCACTTACTAACTTAATGCCATTAGACAGTAGCAAGTTGCAATAGAACATTTGGTAAAAGCTAACACCAAGCGCTAACACTTCTGTTTTGAAGTTGATTTTATTTACAGTCATTTCAGGGCTTCGATAAAAAATATATTTAATGCTTTCTGTTGGAGTAATTTGACTACCTAACAAGCCAAAATCAATAAATGATAAGCCACTACTGGTAAACAATACGTTATCTAACTTAATATCACCATGGTACAAACCTTGTGAATGAAGCCAATATAGACTTGTTGCAAGGTTTAGCATGCCCTCTAACAACAAATTAATAGGCAGCACTGATGTTTTATGGCAGTTCCCCGTACCCCTTGGGAAAACAATGATCCACTCATTGTTAGATGTTCCAAAGTCTATGGGTAAGCATATACCTTTAGGTGGATTAAGTGCTTTTAACTTTTTTGTGTTATCTAACTCTTGCTGCCAATCGATTTTACTTTCAAAAATTTTTAATGCTACTAATCGATTATCAGCTGATATTGCAGAATAAACTTTCCCACTACTTCCTTTGCCGACCATTTCCTGTGACTGTATATCGGCTGGCAACCAATAGTTAGATTGATTCAACTGAACTTGACGATGGTTTACAGTAAAATTTGTATCTAAAGGGTTAAAGGCAATAATGCTATAACTTTGTTGCTTGAACAATATGTAATCTAAGGCATTTTCAACAGTACCATCAAAACATTGTAATAATTTCCCCTGATCTTTGCCCGTAAGTTGAATAACCAACTTAGCACCTTCACTATTTTTGGCTTTTATAACTTCATAATCATTATTTCTACCTTTCAGAACTATCATTTTGCGCGCTCCAAATAAATGCTTGATACATAGCCAGACTTATCCTCAACTCTCGCACTCAGCCAGTTTTTATCATTTGAATTTAAATCAACCATCACTGTCGTACCAATAGGTAATAAAGCAACTATGTCACAGTAGGTAGTTTTACAACGCCTAAGGTTTAAGCCCTTTACCTTTACCTGCATGGCAACCCAATGCTCAACCTCAGGTAATAATATTTCGTTATCTACCTTTTCTAGAGGCTCTGCGTCATCATGCTTAAACAAGTATTGCCCCCCAACAAACCCAAAATAAGCAATAACAAACAACATTGTTACCTGTATAAGGCCAACTTGTTTACGCCACTTAAATGGCAATAAATGAAAACCAATAAACATCAGCATTGAAGAAACACATAAAATCCCCCACTGCAATGCCGTTGTAGGTAATAAAAATGACTCATAAATATTCATGACATAACCCTTACTTGTTCTTTTTGTAAAATTGAAAACGCGACTATGGTTGGTATAACAAATGTTAATAAGTGACTATTCGCAACGCTAAGAAATGCTAATGGTTGCCCCATTAACGGAATAACACCTAGGTTGGATCCAATATTTATGATGATATGTGTCAGTAGTGCTGCACTCATTAAGGCGCAGAATATCGCAAGCTGAACAACTTCCTGCCTTGCCACTAATAAGCCAGTTGATTTAATTGACAATAAAACCACGTTGCAAGACGCTAAGAACCAATAACTAACAAGGCCAACAAATACACCAACAAATATTGAACTGAATAACCAATCTGTTCTCACAATCAAATGCGTTAGTGATAGATCATCTTGGATGGCAGGAACGGCTATTCGTTTGTTCCAATGTGAAATACCAGAGGTAGATTCCGATATCTGAACACGCTTAGCTTCATTTATTTGATACGCGTTAATATAGTTTTGTTCGGGATACTTTAATGACTTCCATCGGTCAACTGCTGGCAGCATAGAAAGTTGATAAGTATCCATTGACAGTTCATCAACTTGTTCGGCAACCCAATAATGTGCAGTAAAAACTGAAGAGCATGTTAGAACAATAATGAAATAGCCAAATCGCCTCGATTGGGTCTTTTCTCGTGTAAGAAATATTAATGCCAGCACAACGGTAATGGCCAGTAGCATTCCAGATAGAATAACCACTGGCGAAAAGTCTTTAATACTCGCTAAAAATAACAATGCAAATACAAGAAATACTGCACCCGCTACAAGTAACTTTACCAACTGAGGAAATAACCCTTTTCCATGGTATAAAAATAGACTGCCGATAAAAAAAGCTGACACAAACGCCATGACCAGCTTTATCATTTCGGTGGGGTTAACAAAGTTAGGAATACCCGTTTCACTGCCCGAGAAAAATTGGTTGAGTAGTAACAAGCAGTAAACAAGTACTAAGCCATACTTGACCGCTAGCCCAAACCAGTGATTGCTTTTTAACACGGCTAACAGGTGGCGATAAAAATGAAAGTTGAGTGCTTTTAAAAAGCCAACAATAAAGCAAAAAGCACTTAATATAACAATTTGCTGTTGAGCCTTAATAAGTAAGGTATCTATCGGCGCATTTACACCTAAAACCAGCTGATTGAAAACACCAACTAAAGCGATAAAAGCCAAAACAGAGTGCCAGCCACGCTTTATTAGCAAACTTATACCGAGCACCAGAGTCATAACTTGCCACTCTAGTGGGGCAGTTACTAAATCAAGTTGCTGCACTAGAATAAAGCTTAGACCTACAACACTCAAAAAATATAAGCTTAAGTCGGTTGGCTGAAAACTATTAAAGCGGAACACTTTTTTCCAAGAGAACGCAGCTATAAGCAAGCAAGCAGAAAAGAGCAAGAGCGCTTGGGAAATACCGTTAAATTTTGGAGCTTGTCCTAAAACAGCTGTCCATTTTTCTGTTGTTAATTCTGGCGAATTTAAGCGTTGTGGTTTTTTGCTTGTAACCTCAACTAAGTACTGCTTTTCATTATTAACATTTCGCGTTATTTCGTATTCTGTTCGACCAGCAATAAGCTCACCTGATGTATTTATTGCGTATGAAGACAAGCTTTTCCACTCACCACCTAGTTCTTTTATAAACAAAGATTCAGGGGTAGATGAGTGCAGCAAAACATGTTGTTTAATTAAGCTGATTGTCGCATTTAAATAAGGCGATTCTGATACTGAAAGACGTGTCTTACACAGAATATCACCGCCAATAGACATGTTAGCCAATGCATTAGGCTTAAATTTAAGTAACCACTTAATTAACGACCGCTCTGCGCTACCTGACAAATAGGGAAGATCACGACAATATTCAAGAGGCTCCGTTTCAGGACTGATTTGAAATAATCCGCCAGTATTATAAATAAATGATTTTCCAGCTTGTTGAATTTCTAAACCATTATTTTTAGGCTCCAATTTAATTAATGAATCGCCAAACAATAATTCAATTGGCTGAGTAATCAGCATGCCACTTGCATTAACAGTTTTATCATGAAATTTTACCAGCAATTTTCTAGAGGAAGACATATCCTTTAGCTCAATATTCTCACCTTCCGCCTCAATTGCTATGTGCTTTGAAGACATTTGAGGTGAATGTAACTCTTTTACTCCCACAACCTGCGACTTTGCATCAAGCACTACCTGCTCTAATTGATATACCTGAGGTAGCTGATGAAACACACCGCTAAAAGCCATTATTGCCAATAGAAAAAAGGCGACTCGATAAGGTAAAAAATCATTCTGCATATTTATCTCCAAAAAGAACTAACTACCTAGCCCTAATGCTGGGATTAATGCCTCATTTTGTAATAACTCAGCTATTAAACGGCCACATAAATCACCGCCTGTTTCTTTTACTTGCCCTATTTGACAGGTGATCACAACAGGATTTTGTTTATTCACATATGCCGTCATCCATGCATTGTTATATTTTTTATTCACCTCGCCTGTGCCTGATTTTGCATACACATCAAAAGGCAAGTCCTTAAGTGCTTTATAGTTGCTACCCGCCAGTAGCATAGCCTCTTGTACAAGTTCAAATGACTCAGGCTTAATATTCAGTGCTGTTGTAGAAACCACTGCTTCTTTATTGTCAACCGACTTCAATAGTGAAAGAGGCACTAAACGTTGTCGAGCTATGGCTAACGTAAATTGAGCTACCTGCAAAGCTGTAACACGGTTTTGTTCACCAACCGCTGCCCGCCAAAAATGTGATTGCACCGTATAATGCTTTAACTTACTTGCTGGCACAGTTAGCACTGAATCGACCGCAGCCTCGCCTAATAAGCCGGCATCTAACCTTAAAGGTGCGTAAAAGCCAAATTGACTGATGAAATGCCTTAGTGGCGAAGTAAGTTCATATCCGTTCTTTCCAAAGGCGCTTTGCCAATAAAAAGGTTCTTGAGCAACTTTATCAATCATAAAAGCAAAGTAGGTATTTAACGAATCTCTAATTGCTTGCTTTAAACCATAGGTACTTTCTTGATGCTTTAAATTCCCCTTTAGGTCATACATGCGGTTGTAAATTGTCTGTTTTTTACCATCAAAGATAAAGTTATTGAGCCCATGCGATACACATGACTTTTTAATAATAGGAAAACAACCAAATTCAGGATTCATCAATGTTTTATCACGAATTTCATTCCAGCTCTGAAAGGTTAACCCTTTGACCATAGGGTGATTTACCCCTAGCTTTTCAACAATCAGTAAGGCTGACAAAAGCTTAAACACACTGCCTGAAACAAACCTCTGCGAATCATCATGGTAGGCGGCTAAAAAAGTTAAAGGGGAGTTAATTGGCCGTGTTGACTGAATATATCCAGCACGCTGATAATTAGTTTCAGTGTTTACTTGCGGTGTTTGAGCTAATACAAGTAGTTCGCCGTTCGCATCTGCAATTGAAACGGTTGCAAATGCAGGTTTTTCAGCCATTTTATCGACGAAAAGTTTAAGGCTTTTATTAACTTCGCGTTGCATACTCTTATTTATGGTCAACATAATATTGTTACCCATAGCAGCATTAATACGGCCTGAATATGGTGCAAGCAAGTGAGGAATATCTTCAACCGTTAACTTTTCGCTATTCCGATCTAGCGCAGTAAATTCATTAGCGACAGAGATTTCGCTTGAATCGATAAAAGTGTGTATACGAGGTTTTTCACCAAGTGCTAACCGCTGCTTTTTTAATACTGGAGAATTAGCTTGCGACAGACCATTCACACGAATGGTTATTTGAGGGCTAGTTGGCTTTAAATAATAAAGTGAAACATCATTTAGTTGTTCACAAAGGTCTTTAACGCACTGGTCATTTTTTTGTAATACCGTAGCGCCATCGACAACCACATCACGGCCTAAAACGTAAAGATAGAATGCGCTATCAGGTGTATTAAAAGAAAAACTCACTTGCTCTTGATACGCTTTATGCCAAACAAATGATTCATGGTTAGTATCTCGATAAAACAAGGTTTGATAATGAGATATTTCACCCTTAGTTATTTTAACTGGCCTATCGCTAGACAATGAAGAAACATTTACGTTGTCAGGTAACGCTATCGCGGCAATTGGCTTCATCGCATTTTGTTCTGCCAACGCACGGCTTCGTAACACTTCACCGGCAGGCGTATGATAAAAAGTCGCCAACACTTTTTGGCAATGTATCGATTGTTCCGCATTGAATTGCCCTGACGTTTGTTTATCAGTATAAAAATAGCGTGAAGCGAATTGCCAACGTGCCTCATCAAGTTTCATCAAACCGCAATTTTGCATATGCTCATTTAAACTAGCGATACCATACCTAATTTGATCTTGGGCGGGATAAATGCCTTCATTCACAATGCCAGCAGACCAACTATTATTATGGTCAAGCCAATAATGCATTTGCGGAGAAAGCAGCACGTGCTTATAAACACGAATGTTTAACATGCCAAGCTGACAATTTGCTTTATTTACCCTTTCAATGACTAAAGTGAATTTTTTATTTGAAATAAAGGTAAATTCGCCCATCTCATCGTAATCTTTATCAGAAATTATTTGTATGTCTTCTATTGGGTTAACTACTAATAAATTAACTGAATGATTAGCGCTAATAAAAAACCCAGGAATATCATTTTCACTATCTTTTTTATCTAAAATAGGACTATGGATATAATCATGCATTTTAGTTTTAAATTTTTTCACGTCATTGAAAAACGATTTAATTTGGGGATAATCTAAACCTATGAATAAAGGTTTAGGAGAATGCAAATACTTGCTTTGTTCGCATACATCTATTTTATATTCTTGCTGAAATTTCCCTCCAACGGTTATCAAACGACTACCGTCAAACCAATGTTCATTAAGCCCTGATTGATATTGAAGGGGTAACGTATGATTTTGATTAATTTGTTGAAGGCTCGCAGGCAGTTCAACAGGTGTCAGTAACGTGGTATTGGCTGTAGGTTTTCCTGCCCAAAACCAAGCCGCTGCAGTAAGTGTGATAACTAACGTAAAAAGGGGAACAAATAACCGAAGCATAGAACTTCCTCATGTTTAATTTTATGAGGGGTAATATGCTGGGGAATTTCTAATTGAGAACTTTCCTGAGTTAGAAGTCGTAATAAATTTTAGCTCTCATATCAATAGTTTGTACTTTTAATAGTTTCTGAGGCTAAGGTTGGTTATTAATTGCATATCTATTCTTTTTTACCGGTATTTCTTCAATTAAACGAAAACCAGTTAATTCAAGACCGAAATGATATTCTTTCTGATGACCACGAATACTCGAACGAAGCCTATCCGCGGAAGAGGCACCTCCTCCACCTCTGGTTGCCCTCCACCCAAATATGCAAAAAGGGTTATCTGAATCTGATTTCATATAAGTTCGCACCTCAGAGTAATTACGAGACCAACAGTCTTGTGTAAACTCCCAAACGTTGCCATGCATATCATAAAGACCAAAATCATTAGCCCTAAAACTAGCAACTTCTTTTGTAATTATTCTTGAATATTCACTTTCATAGTTTGCATTTCTTATTGGGTTAAAACATTTACTTCCTTTACCTCCATTATAACGAGCGTCAGAGCAGGTAATATGATCTCCAAAACTATACTTAGTTGTAGTTCCAGCTCGTGCAGCATACTCCCATTGAGCCTCACTCGGTAACTTAAACTCCTTTCCAGTTACTTTATTTATCCAGGGTAAAAAGTAACTTTCTACATCTTTAAATGTAACATTTATAGGGTGCTTAACTGTTTCATTTGCCTGAATGGTTCGATGGTAACAATCTCCTGATTTGGCACAAGCGTTCCACAATTCAAAAGTAACCTCAGTATCCATCATATAGAACTCATCGAGAGTGACTTTGTGATACGGTAGTTCGCTTTTATCGCAGTTTACAGAGTCATTACACCCCATATAAAAAGCTCCCGCAGGTATGGCTTTCATCTTGAATTTAGTGTTACCTAATGTGTAAGTTTTATCTTTGATTGGTTCTATTACAGAGCTTGCTCCTACTGAATCGTATCGAATATCAGACGATTTCTCTTTATCGATACTTCGTAAGAATCTAAGTCTTAACATTTTATCCTTTGCTACATTAGTTAATGCTCCATCATGAAATCCAACAGCATGTATCATATCTTCATTATATGTGGTTTGTTTCGATGTCCAAAAAGCCTTTTTAGCTGTATTTGGAAAAGCAGTTAAATCAATAGCAGATATCACTGCTCCATGAGCGTGTTCGCATCTGTAAAAATATTTAATCTCAGAATACTCTTCTGAAAGCCAATAATAATAACCACCGTGACGGGCATAGGAACATTTCACGAGAGTGCCCAACTCCATAGGGGTAGGTAGTCTCCATCCATTTACCCCTCCATATTCATAACTTTTAGCTAAAATCAATGCATCTTCAAAAGAGTACCTAGGTGGTGTTCCGATGCAACTTTCACCATCCCATTCTTCCCCTATAGCACACCTCATCCATTGTAGGTTTGTTTTAGTATCTGTGACGGTACCATCTTTGTTGTCAATATAGCGCCCAGATATAAGTTTGGAACTGTTTTCCTTTTTTTGAGTTGGGTTTATTTCTAACTTCATATTCTGGACAAGACGAAACCCAGTACCAACAGTATTCCAACTCTTATCGATATAATCTCTTCTACGAGTATATAGAATTGCAGCACTATCGATTAATGATCCTCCCCTAACAATATTTTTAGTGCAATCACCACTTTTCCAAGGCTCACTGCTTACAGGAGCTTCCTTGTATGAATCATTGAAGCAATCTTCAGTTAGCTCTGCAACATTTCCGTGTATATCATATAGCCCATAGTCATTTTGACTAAAACTCTTAACTAAACTTGTTTTTCTCTGCCCTTGAAATGGGATATTACAGCTGGAACCAATAGGCCCATCATATTGAGCTTTATTACAATCAATTTCATTACCCCAAGTATATTTTGTTTTTGTTCCAGCTCTGGCAGCATATTCCCACTGCCCTTCACTTGGCAAAAAGAACTGAGCATTTGTTTTTTTATTTAACCAAGGGATAAATTCATTAACTACATTTTCAAAACTTACAAAGTTAACAGGGTAATTACCATGGCTATTATTATAAAGCGAGCTTGCAAAGCCAGTTCTCAGCTCAACACAAGCTTTATCTTCAATACATTTTTCATATAAGTTCCAAGTCACTTCCGTTTCCATCATATGGAAGGCTTCTAAAGTTACCTTGTGAACTGGAAGCTCATTGTCTTTGCACTCCTTACCATTTACACACCCCATCATAAATGAGCCTGCAGGAATAGCTTTCATTGTGAAACTGGCGTTACCGACGGTGTAGGTTTTGTCTTTAATTGGCTTAACTTCAACAGTTGAACTTATTTGAGTCTTTTTCTTGGAAAGCTTAGCCTCTATCGAAACAGCTTTAATCAGTGCATTTCCATCTCCCTGTTTTTCAGCTTTGCGATACCAGCCTAAAGCACTTTTATAATCTTGTACGACTCCTATACCGTTCTCATACATATAACCTAAGTAATATTGAGCATTTGAGTTCCCCTGCTCAGCCGATTTAAGACACCATTTGAACGAATTTTTATCATCGGGCTTTACCCCTTCATCTTTTTGATATATCCAACACAAACTGAATTGAGCATCTGCATTTCCCGTTTTTGACGCTAATTGAAAATATGCAATAGCTTTGTCATAGTCTTTTTTAACACCTTTACCTTCGTAAAATTGCACAGCAATCTTATAAAAATCAACTGAAAAATAATGAGTTAGCTTTTGAATATTTCCGTTAACATCTTCTAATTTTAGACCTGCTTTATAAGCTCCTTCTTCTAAGTCACCAACGCTATACAGCCAATTAATAGAGGTTTCAGTTTGATGATCAAGTAGCCATATTTTTGCAGAGCCTTCAACTTCCTTTTCGTCTTGAATAACTTTAACGCTAAGCTGCCTAAGCCCTTTATTATCTTTAGAATTGATTGTTAACGATAAGGTCTCACCATCCTGCTTGATGTTGGTGAGCTTAATCGTCGGTGGCTCGGTGTCAATTGTCTCTAACTCAATCGATAACGGCTGGCCTCGCCATTCAATTGCCTCAACTTTATCGTGATAATCTTTAGCCGTTATTTTAAGCTGGTATTTACCTTCAGGAACATCCTCACCAGCCTTAAATTGCTCTTGATACTTAATATCTTTATGGCTTGTCTCTAAGGTTGCTATCGCCTCTACCGGTTTTGTTGTAATAGCAAATTTATGCACCGGAGGTGTTATGCTTATTATACCGGTTTTGATTATGCCCTTTGTAGGTGAGCCCAATGTATATTGATGCTCACCAGCTATTAACCCTCGACAGATAAAATAAGTTTCTCCTTCAACTTGATTATTGGAGAGTGCTCTTGAGCGATAGGCGTTGTACTTACACGCCACTGCACTATCTTTCGTGCTGAGTTGGTACCTTCCTTCCTGCAATGCTTCATCTAATTTCAGTTGGACAATACCAGGGGTATGCTTAACGAGTGAAATTTTATTGTTTTCTTGCTTAAACGGCGACCAATACACGACACCCGCAATAATACTGACAAGTAGTATTAACAAGAGATTGGTTGAAAGTACTTTAGACTCTGATGCTTCATTCCATTGTTTTTGCCAGTAGCCTTGCGTCGATTTTTGATTGTTGTTTAACAGCCTTAATTGCTCAGCCGCTTGCTTTCCGGTTTGATTAAACGTTTGGCACTGCTCAATAAATTGCTGATATTCAGAAATGAGCGCTTTGATGCGCTGCTCTGACTCCAATCGCTCCGTGATACTGGCAATTAAGTGCGCTTTATTGGTTAAGAGGCCATCGTTGATTGGTGTTAATTTGTTTTTTGATTGTAAGGCTCCTTGATTTAGCTCACTGATAAACTGGTTTAGCTGACTTAATACGTGGTTTTGCTTCTCATTGGCTTTTTTAGCTTTTGAGAACTGCTTGGTAAAGGTGTTTTTTTGTTGGTTTAGTTCGCTAATGATGTGCTCAACAATATTTATTTCACCATTCAGGGCTTCATCTGGCCACTGACTATGTTGCTCAACTTGACCAATCATCTGCTCGCCTATACCAGCCAATAAGTCATTAAATGCTTCTACTTCGTCGTCAACCTGTGATTTCAGTTTAAGATAGTCAGACTGTTTAACCTTCGGTGGGTTTGTCAGGCTAGGGACTGCGGCACTTTCACCTTGTTTTAGTTGATTAAGCGTGTGCTTAAGTGCTTTAAGGTGTTTATCTGCGGTACTATCTTGCCCTTGAAGCGTCTTAATGTGCTTTTCAATGTTGACGTCTATACCTTCATAGCTGAGCAAGATATTGAGTTTATCTTGCCCAATCAAACCGGCTGCTTTTAATACTTGGAGTTGTGTGTTCGGTGCCAGCAGTGATTGCTGTAATTGCTGATAGTCTTTAATGGTTTGTTGTATACCCGTTTGATATTCAAACCAGCCATCAATATTGAGTTGCAGTGGCCTGAGCTCATCACGTGCTTGAATATCTTGTTTAAAAGCCTGTTTAAGTGCGCTAAAGAAGCTGGCAAAATCGGTGTAACGCTCATTTTTGTTTTCGCTTATCGCTTGGGTGAGTACTTCCGCTAATGTTGAGGGTAAGTTCTCGTTAAATTCATCAATCAACTCACCTGATGGGCCATGGCTTGGCGAACGACCGGTAAGCAAAAAGTAAAACACACACGCTAAAGAGAATTGGTCGGTGCGGGTGTCCGCTTGCGCTTCCTCAATAATCTCTGGTGCCCGATACTTTATGGTCCCTTCGCCCAATTTCGTTGGCGTCTCTGCTTGTAAGTCAGCCGCAAAACCAAAGTCGATAATATGCACACCGCCGTGGCGGTCTTGCATTAGGTTGTTGGGGGAAATATCTCGATGGACAATATCAGCTCGGCTTAATTCATCAAAAGCTTGCTCAAGTGAGGCAAGTGATGCATGAGTTTTATCAAAGCGGTCTGATTGTGACCACGTTTTACTCAGGTCGGTAAACGTGTCTCCCGCAATATACCGCAACACAATAAACGCTTTATTGGGAATAATGTCTGACTCATCCCGCTCCCCTGTTTGTGCATCAATATCCGGGGTAAAACACGTATCGGCGGCAACCACACCGCGCACTAAGGGTAAGCTTTTACTGTAGGGTAAGCGGTACTGAATTGTTTCTAATAAATGAAACTCATTATCATGGAAAATTAATAAGTCTGGACGGTTACGCGTAAATTTAAGCACAAAACGGTGATGTTGCAGTAAGGCTTCTCGGCCGTGTTGGCTGCTCTTTAATCGCGACTGCAATGCCTCTTCATCAATCGCTAACCAAACTTCACTACCGTCGTCGTTCTTAGATTTAGATAACCTGCGCTCTAAAATAAAGTAAAAGTCGTCACTGATTAACTTTACATCTTTACCATTCCCTTTAAATGAACTGCCGACCACGATATATCCTTTTTTATTATGATGCGAAGACGCTCATTAAATACGTTATTCTACTGTTTTTACTGCTGATTATTAACCGGTTGTTACTAAATGTAACAGAAAATCACAATAGCAAGGCCAATAAGCCTGCGCAAGTCGATATGAGTGAAAAACACAACACAATCTCATTTTCTGCCCAACCTTGCTTTTCAAAGTGATGATGGATAGGCGCTCTTAAAAAAATACGCCGCCCTTGCCACTTAAAAACCGACACTTGAATAATGACAGACATCGCTTCTATAACAAACACTATTCCGATTAAAACAAGCATCAACGGTGAGTTAGACTTTAAACTTAACATGGCGATAAAGCCGCCAAGTGCCAAACTTCCGGTGTCACCCATAAATAGCTTCGCAGGATGGTTGGTTTGAAAATATTAGGTAGTTCTGAACCGATTATATTGCATTATTGTTCAAGGTTTAAACTCCTTGTTAAAAACCAAGTTTCTTCGAGCTCCCCTAAATGTTAGCAAATGCCCGAAAAGTACAAAGGGATATGATTACCTTTAGAAAAGGCAGATTTTGTCTTGATTATAACTATCTTTACATATTTAATTAGTTAGCTATTGGTTAGTTATTTCTTCTTTGACAAGCATCCCCTCCACCCTAGCAATTGCGTTTTTGTTTCTGGGATCATCATCAGCTGATTTAACCGCTTTACGATACCAACCCAAAGCCTTTTGATAATCTTGCTTTACGACAATACCATATTCATACATATTGCCCGTATTATATTGAGCACTAGCATTGCCCTGATCAGCCGATTTTTGCCAGAGCGCTACTGCCTTTTGATAGTCTGGTTTTACGCCAGACCCATTGTAATACATTAAACCTAAATAGTTTTGTGCAGAAGCATCACCCTGATTAACCGCTTTTTGATAAAGCGCTACTGCCTTTTGATAGTCTTGCTTTACGCCACGCCCTAATTGGTATGATTGGCCCAAACTTATTTGAGCACCAGCATTACCTTGATTAGCCGATTTTTGCCAGAGCGTTGCTGCCTTTTGATAGTCTTGTTTTACGCCACGCCCCAAGTAATACATATTACCTAATATAAATTGAACATTAGCATTACCTTGATTAGCCGATTTTTGCCAGAGTGTTGCTGCCTTTTGATAGTCTTGTTTTACGCCACGCCCTTTGAAATACATTAAGCCCAAAGTATTTTGAGCAATAGTATCCCCCTGATTAGCCGCTTTTTGATAAAGCTCAGCCGCTTTTTTATAGTCTTGTTTTACGCCACGCCCTTTGAAATACATTAAGCCCAAAGTATTTTGAGCAATAGTATCCCCCTGATTAGCCGCTTTTTGATAAAGCTCAGCCGCTTTTTTATAGTCTTGTTTAACGCCAAGGCCTTCTTTGTGCATATAACCCAAATTAGATTGAGCAGTAGCATTGCCCTCATAAACCGCTAACTGAAAATTAGAGAAAGCTTTTTTGTATTCTTTTTTATTGAAATGACTGATACCTATAGCAGTGTGGTTAATATTTACTGACCACACGAACCAATACGCAGATCCTATAATAGATCCTGCAGCAATAGCGATAAGTAGCTGTAGCATGAAATTTGTGGAACGTAGCTTAGATTTACTCGCCTCACTCCACTTTTTCTCCCAGTATTGCGTTGTCGCCTGTTGATTGTCGTTAAACAGTACTAGTTCATTGGCTACTCGCACTGCTGTTTGATTGAAGGTTTTGCATTGACTGATAAATTGTTGGTGTTCTGTGATTAGCGTTTCAATGCGAGACACAGATTGTAAACGCTCTATGATACTGGCAATTAAGTGCGCTTTATTGGTTAAAAGGCCTTTTTTTGGCTCAAGCCTAGCTTTAGCTTGTAAGATTGTTTGGCTGAGATGACAGATAAAATAGTTAAGTCTATTGAGTGTAGTGCTTTGTTGCTCATTGGCTTTTTTAGCTTTTGAAAAGTGCTGGGTAAGTTTATTTTTCTGTTGGCTAAGTTTGGTTATGATTTGCTCACTGAAATTGATTTCAGTCGATAGCTTTTCATCTGGCCATTGGCTGTGTTGTTCTACTTCCTGAATCATTTGTTCGCTAATATCAGCCAACAGGTCATTGAACGCTTCTAACTCGTCATCAACCTGTGGCTTGAGCTTTAGATAATCTAACAGTTTTACTTTGGGTCGCTCGATAAGGGGTGGTATTGTCACGCCCTCACCTTGCTTAAGCTGATTAAGTGTTTGCTTGAGTTGTTTAATATGTCTACTGGCAGCAGTGTCTTGTGCTTTTAAGTTGGCAACTTGGGTATTGATGTTCGTTTCAATATTGTCATAACTGAGCAAGGTATTGAGCTTATCTTGCCCAATCAGACCAGCTGTTTTTAATACTTGGAGTTGTGTGTTCGGTACCAGCAGTGCTTGCTGTAATTGCTGATAGTCTTTAATGGTTTGTTGCACACCTGTTTGATATTCAAACCAGCCATCAATATTGAGTTGCAGTGGTCTGAGCTCATCACGCGCTTGAATATCTTGTTTAAAGGCGTGTTTAAGTGCGCTAAAGAAGCTGGCAAAATCGGTGTAACGTTCATTTTTATTGTCGCTTATTGCCTTGGTCAGCACTTGAGCTAATGTTGAGGGTAAATTCTCGTTAAATTCATCAATTAACTCATCCGACGGGCCATGACTTGGCGAACGACCGGTAAGCAAAAAGTAAAACACACACGCTAAAGAGAATTGGTCGGTGCGGGTGTCCGCTTGCGCTTCTTCAGTAATCTCTGGTGCCAGATACTTTATTGTCCCTTGGCCCAATTTTGTTGGCGACTCTGCTTGTAAGTCAGCCGCAAAACCAAAGTCAATAATATGCACACCGCCGTGGCGGTCTTGCATTAGATTATTAGGGGAAATATCTCGATGGACAATATCAGCTCGGCTTAATTCATCAAAAGCTTGCTCAAGTGAGGCAAGTGATGCATGAGTTTTATCAAAGCGGTCTGATTGT
>Ga0209292_1004425_pt1 | contig 14850 bp, 13 predicted proteins | sample GOMGulsemesocosm_2_FD_184634 | JGI IMG/M metagenome (GOLD analysis project Ga0209292, IMG submission 184634) | Methane-oxidizing microbial communities from mesocosms in the Gulf of Mexico - GOM9C Gulf of Mexico (SPAdes) (version 2) | ecosystem: Environmental > Aquatic > Marine > Cold seeps... | reverse complement strand
CACCCCCCATCGCAAAAGAAGACTTTAGTTATATGGACTTGACTGAACTTAATTTAGCGGGCGTGGTTTTTTCACAATGCAACTTTATGGGAACGCGTTTTAATAATAGTAATTTGAATCAAGCAAGTATAGTCGATTGTGACTTAACGCATTGTGATTTATCAAACTGTGACTTAACAGAAATCAATATTGTAAAATGTAAGTCTAAGCAATGTCGATTTATCGGGAGTAAATGTAGCAATATGAACCTGATACAAAGTAAATTTGATGAATTAAATGCAACTAAAATACAAGCTGAAAATATTAATGTGGTTGAAAGTAATTTACAAAACAGTAACTGGCAGCAATGTAAATTGGTACAAAGTAGTTTTATTAAATGCAATTTAACCAATAGTGACTTTTCCCAAAGCCAACACAATAGAACGAACTATATTGAGTGTGACTTACAAGGCATTATATTTAAACAGGCAAAGTTAGAACTGGTGTTTTTTCAGGCAGCGATATTTCACAATTATGATTTTACAGAAGTTGATATGCAAATATGTCAGTTTAGAGAAAGTAACCTCAAGGGATCAAATTTTTCTGGATGCAACATTAAACAATGTGGCTTTATGAAAGCTCAATTGCAAGGCGCTAATTTCAATAATGCTGTTGCTGACAATACAATGTTTATTGAAGCTAATTTAATGGACGTCAATTTTTCTAAAGCAAAATTAGAGCAAGCATTGTTTAATCTATCAAATTTAACCGGAGCCAATTTTCAATCAGCCGATTTAAAACAAGCACAATTAACCAAAGCGAATGCGACAGACGCTAATTTTAATAGTGCAGATCTGACCTATGCCGATTTTTCTCATGTTAATTTGACCAATGGAGATTTAAGCCACAGTTCACTGTTTCGCACTAATTTACACGAAATAAAAGAGTCTAATACAAAATGGGTAGGCGCAAGTCGTGATCTGGCATTAGAAACCGACAAAGACCGCCAAAATGCAGAGCAATTTAATGTATGAGAGTAGATATGAAAACTAACGACAATCTGATACAACTTAATCCTTTTCAATCACAAAATTATATTGATAAAGCAACAATAAAGGCCGTAAATAATACACATGATGCGCAACAATACCTTGTTAACAGCGGCCATGGTCTTCATCACGCAAAGATTGCAGTCAGTTGCTTAATTACCCCAGATGTTGGGGACTCTGTATTAGTTTGTATGCTTAACGATGAATGCTTTATCACGTCGGTATTAGAAAAACAGCGTACTGCGCACAGTATAAATATTCAAGGTGACTTGAATCTACACGCAAGTGGAAAAACGACTATTTCAAGTGATGAAGGGATTTCACTTTACGCCAATAAAATCCAACAAGTTTCTCAAGAACAGCAATTTACCACGAAAACATTAAACACATGTGCTCAACAAGTCAGCATTACAACAAAAAATATAGACCTCAGTGCAGAGCAAACTAATACTGTCGTTGAGCGTTGTTATCATAAAGCACAACTAGTAGTACGTTGGGTTGAAACCATAGAGACACTAAATATTGGTAACTGGATACATAACATTCGTCATACATTAAATTCTCGCGCGAATAATCAGATAATCACCGCACGCAGCGACGTAAAAGTTGATGCCGAGCGGATCCATATGGGTTAGGGGAATATTATGTTTGCTAAAACACAAATGATGGGGATGGATTTTGCAATGCCTGATGTCTGTTTAACACCCATACCGACACCTGCAGGGCCGGTACCAACTCCGATACCTTATCCTAACATCGCATTACCAATGACAGCAATTCCCAATCAGTTCAAAGTGTTGACTATGGCAATGCCAAATCATAATTTAATGACAACTACACCCATGAGTAATGGTGATAATGCAGGGCTTAATATGAATCCATTATCTGGAATGGTAATGGGACCCTGTAAAAATTTGATGGGCAGTGTAAAAACCTTAATCGGTGGGTTACCTGCAACAACGATGCTCAAACCGACAGGACAAAATGGCGCCAGTCCAGGTGCATTTGGCGCCTCATTGGCACCCAGTCAGGTCAAATTGATGATTTTAAGTTAAGACAATTTTCATTGATAAGTTAATGGAAGGATATAGAGAATGAAAGCCTCCTTTGCAGTTAAATTGGGAATAATGATGATCACTCTGGTGATATCTTTAGTTGGTAGTATTTTGGTATATTTTTATCAATATTCTCAAGAGATGATGTTGATTGATTTAAAGCAATCCATAGGTGATGTAACCCGTACAAGTGCTTTTGTATTTAAAGAAGAAGAAAGAAAAATGCTCTCTGAATTAAAAGATGAGTTATACCACCAACTTCCAGATAATTTCACAGATAAAGTAAATAAATTTTCTAAAAATAGTGCTATTGGTGACATAGATACAATGATTGCAGAATCTTCTTCAGGAGAAATTCACAACTCTATGAATTTCCAGTATATTGTTCAGTTGTTAAGACGAATACAGGAAGGCAGTCGAGATCGTGTCACTCCATTAAACTTATTAAAACAAACAAATATATTAGACGATAATGCATCCAGAGTTGCTTGGGTATACTTATTAGTCAAAATACCAGGAGTACCGGAAAAAGATGCAATAATGTTTTTAGCTGATTCTAATTACGAGGTGGATAACTTATCAACTGAAGGTAATTTTACTGGTAATCTCTATAAACCAAAGAAGTTTTTTGTAAAGCCATTTCAAGGTGAAATAGGTTTGTCAGATGAATGGTATACAGATTTATTTGGAGAAGTTATGACCGCGATTGTACCAATCAAGGATGAAAATGGTGCAGTGATTGCTGCATTAGGAATTGATTATGGTGTTGCAAGTTTCCAGGAACGAATTGAAAAACAAAAGACGGTAAGTTGGATGGTGTTTAGCGTTTCGGCCAGTATCGCGTTGTTGATGACCTTCATAGTGATATTTTGGGTATCTGTCCCCTTAGCTAAGTTAAGAGAGGGCGCAGAACAGCTTTCAAAGCAAGATTTTAATCATAAGGTAAACCTTAATAGTCAAGATGAATTTGGTGTTTTGGCTAAGACTATAAATCAAGTTAGCATCTCATTAGGAAAATTTACTGGAGATATGGAAAATATTGTTGCCCGCAGAACAAAAGAGTTAACCAGTGCAAATAATCAAGTTCTTAAACTAAATAAAATGTTGACCCAAGAAAATGTACATTTAGGTGCCGAAGTAGATAGCTTGATCAAACTTCGTGAAAATATGCTAATACATCAAAATAAAATTATTAAATATAAGCATTATGATATCGATTTTCAATATTTAGCTTCAAGATCTGTGTGCGGAGATTTCTGGCAACACCTAGGAAAAAATGAAGACTCATTTGAGTTTTGCACAGGTCATGTTTCTGGTTATGGGCTAGAAACAGCTATGACGGTATTGCAACTACAAGCTTTACTTAAAGCTAGTACTATATTAGATGTGGATAAACAACTTTCTTCTATTAATCAATTCCTGCATGAAAATCAGTCTAGACTAAACAATTATTTGTTTGCCAAGCTAATGATTGTAGAGCTTTTTGACACAAACATTCGTTTAAGTGGCTACGGTGAAGTACCGATTATGTTTACGGAGGATACAGCTCAAGCAATCGTATTTGAAGTTGCAAGTTCGCCATTTGGAGTTGAAAAAAACATTGAAATAAGTCAACAAAGTTTTAAGTTTAATGATGGTGAATCTATGCTGATCTATTCTACAGGGTTTCGCAATGCTATCTTTCAACTTAATAATAGAGATGATCGCAATATTCAAGCTGATGAATTCATGACCATGACAGGGCTACAGCAAAACTCAGGAAAATCTTTAGTTGAAAAACTATCATCACAAGAATGGTTTGAAGATTTTAAAGACGATATTAGCTTTGTTGTGATTGAAAAAAGGCATACTTAATGACTCAACAGATTCAAACACAAGCATTTACATTTGAAAAAAATAAAAGCCATTTACAGTTTAATAGTAATTGCCGATTGTTTTCTACAAAAGATATAGAATTGGCTCAAACGATGTTGATATATCTTGAGAAAAATCATGTATCTTCAATTTTTTTGGATATCAGTCTAACATGTTTTTTGGATAGTAATTGTGAATTACTTATATATCGAATTTCTCAATTCTTTGCTAAAGATCAACAAAAAAATATGATTGTAAAATCAAATGATTGTGCAACCGCACAAAATAGAGTAGTTCGAACTCTATTGCGGTTTAACCCTGACGCTCACATCGAATTCGTTTTACAATAAAAGATTAAGTAAATATCCAAGCATCTAAAATACTACTGTTAATACATTGAATAAACCGGAAAGACATTATAATAAAAGCCGTTCTGAAAAAGTATTATTGTGTCATTTTTGAAATTAAATCTTTATTAAATACGCGCTCCATCGCGTATTGGAGTGTCGGGTTTCTTTTTAATAATAACCTTAATTGATCTTGGTCCCAGCTAATCAACTTGGTTTGGGTAAGCGTTATTGTTGTTGCTGTAGCGGGGAGTTCATTCATAAAGCTCATTTCACCAATTAATTGGCCATCTTTAAGGGTATAGATACGTTCACCTTGTGAATATACTTCAACAATGCCATTAAAAATTAAATGTACATTTTTAACATTTTGTCCTGATTCCGTTATTTTTATACCAGCATCAAGGGTTTTCCAAGTACCGACTCTCAATAACTTTAAAAATTCTAATTTAGAGAAATTACTGAACATAGTATCAAATAATTCTTTCTCTATATCAGTAAATGATATTGTTTGATTTTGTTTTATTAGACGAATAATTTGAAAAATATTTACTGATAAAAAAATGAGATCCCATACAATAAAAACCCATAAAGGATTATCTGGAGCCATATAAAGATAGATGATTTCAAATATAATCGCAAACAGAGCAATCAAGCGTAGATAATACATATCAGTGACAATAAAACTGATTATAAATAACAACATCGCAATGTGAGCAAAAAAATCGACATATTCCAAATAGTAAGTACCTGTAATTACATGATATACATATTTAAGATTACAAAAGTAGTATATAAATTAATTTATTAGTTATTTTTTAAATTTCCCTTGAATAGAAAAATTTAAAGCACCTTTTCCAGTATATATATCTAAAATGTAACTAAACTGTTCAGACTCCCAAATAGTCTTTTTTGGAACTCTAACTACGCTATCAGAAATATTTTGATTAATTATATTAGAGCCTTTTGTAATCACCTTTTTATCGTGTTTTATCTGCCAATTAACATTATTGCTGATATTGCCATTTTTAGAGGTACGATTTATGTTGATAGTGAATAAAACATCATGAGATTTCATGGTTTTACCATTTAGAACTAACAATTTTAACTTTCGGGTTTTAGTATAAGGGGATATGTTTATTTCTGTTTTTTTAACTCTGTATTGTATTGCAGGTAAACGCCATTCTTTAACTTTAAGTTTAAGCTGGTTCTTACCTCGTTTGAGTTCAAACTCCGCATAATAGCGAAGGTTTTTACCTACCGTGTAATAAATTAAATGATGCCCACTTTCAAGGTCGTTAGTAACTAGGCGTCGCGGTTCTGCGGAGGTACCAGCTAAATTAAGCTTTGTTTTATCAGAGAAATACATATTTTCTGGGTAAAACTGTTCAACATAAAATTCTACTTTCTTGAATTGTTGAAAGCTAAAGGTGATTAATACACCAAAAATCAGAGTAAACATCACTATAAGCATTGTGTTACGCAAAGTATGAGTTTTTATTCTTCCTTTACTAGGTGTGATAGGGTGAGTGATGTTCTTTTCAAAAACTTCAAAAATTTCAACCGGAGAGCTTATTCCTTTTAATTGATAGTAACCATGCTTAATACTGTTCAAGTGTTTCTGTCCAATCATCCAACCTTGTGCGCTATCAAAAACAGAATAACTCATTAATATTTGTCCGCCTTGCGCTAGACCTTCTACTCTTGAAGCTCGATTAACATGCCGACCAAAAATGTCTGTATGAACATTTTCTTCGACAGTTATTTGGCCCATGTGAAGTCCAATACGTAGCCTTATATCTGGTTGGGAATCATTTTGTTGATTATACGTTCGTATTGCTTGTTGGATTTTGATAGCACTGTTAATTGCAGCGCTAGGTTCAGAGAAAACGGCCATGACAGCATCACCAATGAACTTAATAATCAGTCCAGTATTTTTGTTTTCAATAATATTTTTTAAAATATCATCATGTTTTTCTCGTATTTCGTTAGCAAGCATATCGCCATGTTTTTCTGTTAATTCGGTATAGCCCTCTATATCGGTAAACATAATTGTTAAAACAGCAGTATTATGACTTTTAATATATAGATCGAGAGATCTTTGTTCTTGATCATTTATTGAAAGTGTTTCCATATGGATACTTCCTATTTACTTTATTCGATGCGATAACGTGTTAAGGCGAATGAGAAATAGAGTATGCTTGCAAACATTATAATATAAGGCATACCGTCAGTTCCTATATGTTCCATGCTAAATCCAATAGCAACGATCCCAAAAGTACCTCCAATACTTTCCATAAGAGAATAACCAGCATTAGCAGCCACTGCTTGATCGCCTTCATGATATATTTCACCGACTAAAGCGAGAGAAACAGAGTAAATTCCGGCAATAAAACCACCCCATATAAATACTAAAATCCAAGCATTAACAGGTGTGTAAATAGCGATTGGCAAATATACAGCACAGAACATGCAAGCAAATGAACACCATACAATAAAATAACGTCGATCAAAATAATCTGACATCCAAGCAATTGGCACTTCTAGTAATAAAGAGCCCATCATGAAGGAAGTTAATAGAAGGGCTGAGTCGTGTAAGGATAAGCCGTTTTTCAAACCATATAATGTAATAAATGCGGCAACACCAAACTGAGATACGCCAGCCATCATAATAGAGAACATTGCACCTTTGCAGTTAATAATTGTTTTAAAAATGGAAGATTTGCCTGTAAATCCAACTTTAGGAACCACACGAATGAGTAAAAGTATAGGTAACAAGGATAAGGTGCTAATCAATGCTGCTACTGTAAACTCCATTGCATTGTCAACAATAGGCATATGGCCAAAAAATTCAGTAGCAAAAGTTAATATATCTGCAGTAAACGGGTTAAATAACGCTTGATTGTCTTTCATGAAATTTACAATAACAGGTCCTACTGCAAAACCTACAGAAATAGAGGTACTATATAAGGCAACCATAAGGCCTTTATTTTTTTTAAACGGGATAGTATTAACCCAAGTTTGTAGTAAAATTAATAATGAATAACAACCAATACCGTGTACAAATATTGCAGCGATTAATATTTCTATATCACTAAAAAAAGGAAAAATAATTATTGGTGGTACACGTAAAAGTGTCGAGATAATCAAGCCTATTTTAAGACCTATTTTTTGTAAAAGTGATGGTAACATCAAGCAGATAGCTAAAGAGGCAACAGTCTCGAAGGCCAATGCAGCACCAAGTGATGAGTCTGAAAAGTTTAAATTAGCCATATGAACGGGTACTAAAATAGCTAGCATACCCATGGAAATACTAACTAAAAATGTACTCGAAATATTAGTGAAAAGTCCAAGGGTATTAGAGGGCTCTTCATTAATTATATCTGAAGGTGCTTTTGAATTACTCACAATATCAGTCATTTAATACCTTCTTATATATAAAATTCGGTTAATGGCGGAAAACCGTTGAAACTGACACTGACATAACTATTACAATATGCACCTGCACACTTAAATAATAATACTTCACCTATTTTAAGATCATCTGGTAAATGATGTAAGTCTGTCTTAACTGACAAAATATCGTCATTATCACAGCTTGGACCAGCTAAAATAGTTTCTATTAAATTTGGGTTATTTCGTGTTTCATATAGAGCTGGAAATTTAATGTCAGAGGCTTCATACAAACCATTAAACTTACCCACATCGAGATAAATCCAACGTATATTTTTATTATCTACAATACGATCGGCTGATAAAATTATTTTTGATTTTACAAAACCAGCTTCGGCTATTAAATATCTACCAGGTTCAATAATAAATTGTATCGACTCTCTACTGGCACCAAAAATATCGTCTATAGCTTCATTAATAATATAACCGAAATCTTCGATATTATATTTTTCCTGATTATCGTTATTATCCATATAACCTGAAGCTGGAAAACCACCTCCTAGATTGATAACACTAAGATGTATATTTTTATCTTGTAGTGAATTTTTGATGTATTGAATATCTGATAAAGCTCTTCGCCATGCTTTGGGTTCTTTCTGTTGTGAACCAACATGAAACGAAACACCATGAGGCGTTAACTTTAACTCTTTGGCATATTGTAATAACGATATTACTTCTTCTTTATGGCAACCAAACTTGTTACTTAGGCCCCATACAGCTCCAATTCCGTCAGTTTTTAATCTACAAATTACTTTGGCTCCAGGAGCATTTTTCGATATTTTTTGTAATTCCTGAATACTATCAAATGCAAAAGTAGATAAACCTTTCTCGTACGCTTTTTGTATATGAGATGATTGTTTAATTGTGTTTCCAAAGTGAATTCTTTCGGATGTTATGCCACTATTTAAACAAAGTTCAACTTCTTGTAAACTTGCAGCCTCAAAGTAACTATTTAAAGTCTTAAGATGTTTTAAAATATTAATAGAAGAATTTGATTTTACAGAATAGTAGCACCTAGCAAATGGAAGTGTATTAGCTAATTTTTCATATTGCTGTGTTACGATATCCAAATCAACCACTAGAAATGGAGTTTCAATTGAACTGTCAGTTAAAAAGGATTTTACTTTTTGTGAAATCATTTTAATCTACCGGTTATTTATTAGGGTTGTCATCAATAGTATTTTTATGTTTATCCGAGGTTGTACTTGTTTGTACATGTTGTAGTTCATCGATGATGTTCAAACGTTTATGATTAATACGAAGACCAAAGTTGCGAGTGAACCAAACTAAAGATGCGATCAAAAAGGCAATGAAAAATCCTGATACCATAGTTCTAACCGTTGCGCGTTTGATTGGAGCTAGTCGTTCAAAAAAATTACTTGCTTGGATATCAATTCCGAGAACACCAATAAAGGAACCATTACTGTCGTAAAAAGGAATATAACCACTAATGAATGAACCCCAACGATCAGTATAGGGTTCCTTTGAAATTACAATTTGTTCCCCTTCTAATGCGGATATCATTTCTTTGCTAGCTTCAGGGTATTCATCCATAATATGGGCTTTATCGTCAACACCATCTCCGTCTGCATCACCGGTTGGAGTTGGATCTAAAATGAAATACACTTTTCCATCTTTTAATATGCCTGTATAGAGGTATTTAATCGTTTCGTCAGCGTCTAACACTGCTTGGAAAGGCCTAATTGCATCAAGATAATCTTTAGATGTTTCTTGAGAGCGATTTTTAAAAATAGTGTGTTTATCTCCATCAATAAAGGTAGTTACAATTTTTGCAGTACGTAACAGACCTTCCTTTATTTCTCCTATTTGTGCATTTAATGCATGAAAATAGATAAAATAAGTGGTTAGGAATATAGCAAAAAATACGCCAAAACCAATAAATAGGGCTTCAGGAAGTGGGTATATCTGATATTTCTTCCCTTTAAAATTATTATTATCCATAGATAGTTTCTATTTAAAATGAAGGTGAGTAATCATTATTATTCATAAGTGTAGTCATACATTTGTCGACTTCAACTAATCAATTAAATGTTCTTAGTTACTTCTATGTATATAGATGAACATTATTAAAATAAATCAATGATGATATGACTAAAAAACTAATAGGAAGGATTTCTTAATACCATTGTTTTGAGTCATATACATAGAACAGAACCTTAATGATTAACTATGTAAGTTATTGTTTTATTAGTTAGAAAGGGGGCAGCGATAAGTAATGCTTTGTTAAATATTTTAGATGAAATTAATTAGTTTACTTATGTTTTTTTAATATTGCGTCTTTGGTTTTAAACTTGATTAATTAACTGTGTAAAAAATACTAAAAACGGATTCGAATTCAACATAATACTTGTTTATACCTTCAATACTACCTGTAAATATATTTTTAAAACGAATATGTTTGGCTATTTTATAAAGAGCAAGGCGTTTGATTGAGTAATCGATGGCTATTGGGGTTGAAAGCAACGCAGCTATTGTTTATTTAAACTCTTTAGATTGATATTTATTGAAATGGTATTAGCACATTCGCTGGGACTTAACCCGTAGTAACGTGTAAATTCTCTACTAAACTGTGTCGGGCTTTCATAGCCTACTTGCGCTGCAGCTTGCTTAACTTTTAAACCTTGATCTTGTAGTAGCTCACGAGCACGATTTAAACGTATTTTTTTAACATATTGAATGGGTGACGATGCTGTAATTTGCTTGAAGTTACGATGAAAAGTAGATGAACTCATATTGGCCATGTTTGCTAATTGTCCTACATCTAAACGACTTTGAAAATTATTGTGTAGATGTTTAAGAATGCGTTCCATTTTAGATAAATACGTATTATGTGAAACCAAGGCAAATAAAGGTGCAGCTTGTGGACCTCTTAAAATATGAAAATATATCTCTCTTAATAATCCCTTACCAATAATGTCACATTGTAATGGCGACTTAAGGCACTCAGTTAGCCGAGTGATAGTACAAGACAACATATCAGTACATTCACTCACATATAATCCTTTATTTTCTATAGCAGGATCTGATGAGTTAATTTGACCATGTTCATCTAATACTCTTACCAATTCATTCAGTACAGATATATCGAAATCAATGATAAGTGAAATCAAAGGTTTGCCATCTTCTACAATAGTTTCGCATTCAGCAGGCAAGGGTAGTGTTAAAACAAGATAATTATCAGGGTTATAATGATAGGTTTTTTGGTCGAAAAATACGCGCTTTTGACCTTGTAATATGATGATAACACCTTGGTTATAACACAGCGGAATTCTGTCAGTTGAATGACTGGTTTTATATATACCAACACCATCCAGTGCTGTTTTATTGTATCCCTCGTTTTTGATGATTGATGTAAGGTTAGTTACTGATTGTTCCATAGTGAATGCCAAATTACCAAGTTACATTAAGTATAACTAAACGCTATTGTAATTCATCCTAAATTGATGGAACTGAGAGTTTTAGGCATGATATTGGGTGATACACCCATTCTTTTGTTTAAATAGACTTGTAAAATGGTCGCATCTAAATATGAGGTATAAAACATGCAAAACTTTGATTATTACAATCCTACACAAATAGTATTTGGCCAAGAGAGACTAAATGAATTAGATAATTTAGTACCAGAAAACGCAAAAGTGTTAGTTTTATTTGGTGGTGGTAGTGTAAAACGTTTTGGCACATTAGATAAAATAAAAAGTAGTTTGGGTGAGCGTGAAGTCTTAGAGTTTGGTGGAATAGAAGCAAACCCAAAATTTGAAACTTTAATGCAAGCGGTAGAGCTAGTACAAAAAGAAAATATAGACTTTTTATTAGCTGTTGGTGGTGGTTCTGTAATGGATGGCACTAAATTTGTGGCTTTAGCTGCTAATGAGACATCAAAACATAATGAATTATTATTTCACGGTTTTGAAGCAGTACCTGTTGAAAAAGCACTTCCGTTAGCTTGTATCGTTACTTTGCCTGCGACAGGTTCTGAAATGAATACTTTTGGTGTAATCACATATAATGAACAAAAATATCCATTTAGCTCTCCACTGGTATTTCCAAAATTTTCAGTATTAGATCCCGATCTGACTTTAACTTTACCTAAAGAGCAAATAGCGAATGGCGTAGCAGATGCATTTATTCATGTTATTGAGCAATATTTAACACAACCTCAAAATGCTAAAATTCAAGATAGATTTGCAGAAGGCATTTTAAAAACTTTGATTGAAGATGGGCCAGTTACATATAAAGATAATAACGATATAGAAGCTCGTAAAAATTTTATGTGGTCAGCCACTTCTGCATTAAATGGTTTAATTGGTGTAGGTGTAATGCAAGATTGGTCTACACATATGATAGGCCACGAAATGACAGCTATGTTTGGCATCGCACATGGCAGAACGTTAGCAATTATTTTACCTAGCTTATTACGTGAACGCACTGAACAAAAAAGAGAGAAATTGATACAGTTTGCTGAACGTGTATGGGATATAACAGACGGTACAGATGATGAAAAAATCACTAAAGCAATTGATAAAACAGAAAGCTTTTTCAATTCATTAGATATTGTTACTAAGTTATCTCATTATGATATTGATGATAATGCCATCGAAACTTTAATTTCTAATATGGAAAAAATGGGTTTAACACAACTATCTGAAACAGGCGATTTAACATTAGATATTGTTCGTAAAATTTTAGTTGCTGCTAAATAAATACTTGTCTCATTAAAGAGCACATTACTTAAGTGTGCTCTTTTTTAATAACTTGAGATTGGGCTAATTCTTTATTCGTAGCTCAAATTAATCTATGGGATAAATGATAAACTTTTCTGAAACAATCTTTTTTGGCTGAGTATATTTATTTAAGTAATCATTTAGTTTTAAAAGTGATTTTGTTTCTAGCGGCAAGGGCGTTTCATTCGGTTGATATGTACTGCCCATAGGGTAATCCACTCCTAGTTTATCTGACATTTCAATATGCGTGCCCATAATGGCTGATACCGGCTTTGATCTCGTAAACGCTACTAGCCTTGCAATACTCAACTTATATTTATGCCAATTTTTAATATATAACCTACCGGGATAAAATGTATCGCCAGTTAATAACAATTTAGTTTCTGGGTCGTAAATCGCAATTGATTCAGATTGATGACCAGGAATTGGGATGATTGTGAGCTTTCTATTACCAAGCTCTAATGTAGCGGTGTCATTGGGCCAATTTAAATTATTTGTATCATATCCAAAAAAACGGTGAACACTTTTTGATGTTGGGTTTATAAGCCTAATATGAAGTTTATTTTTAAATTGATCATCACCAGCAATATGATCGCTATGACTATGTGAATGACTTACAATAATTGAATATTCCCCTACAGCTTTGTTTTGAAGTAAAGCGTGTTTATTTACTAAATCCATCACTACTGAATAAAGTGGAAATTCTTTAGGGTCTTTAGTTGCGCCTGTATCTTGAATAAACACTTTATCTTCACCAAACAGCACATATATAAATGGTGCTTCATAATGTGTGCATTTATTTTGTCTCAGAATATAGGTGTTTGCGTTATATTCAAATACCTCGATAGTAGGATCCGAGTTATTATCGCAAGACTTAGCACCATGTATAAATTTATGAGTTTTTAAATTTTTAAGATCTGAGTTTGCAAGTGCCATTTGCGTTGTTAGAACAAAAATTGATAAAAACAATACTATAAATATTCTCATAACTTACTCCATGAAATCTTGAGTTTCATAATATAAAACGGTTTGTTTTTCACAGTTAAATGATTCAGAAATAACGGGTTTGTTTTGTATCGTTTGCATTTTTAGCAAATTGGCCTCTGTAATGACATCACATTCTTTTGCTAAAATAATGGCATCAAAAGAAGGTTGAGACTTTATAATATGAACAAATATGTGATCTTGTTTAGACCCTGTTTTTAATACCTGCCACTGAGTTTTTAAAGTATTGTCGTCTTTTAATATTTGTTTTTTAAAAACTAGCTTAGTAAATCTAAATTGAACATCTTTAAGCCAAATCTCACCATCACGCTCAAAGTGCCCCATATAAACATCAGCTTTAGCAATTAAAGGGTGATTATTAATTAACAGATTAAGATCAAACCTTTGGGGCAAAATTGAAACTAAACGGTTAGTTTTAGTATCTGCTTGTTTTAAATTAAAATAATTAATAATTTTATTTTTTTGATTCGATTCAACTTGATAAATTAACTGATAATCATGTGGTTTGTTATATAACGGCATATGACTTGCGAACAATGTTTTACCATCAGTAAATAAAGCCATGCCATGGCTTCCTACTCTACTATGTTGTTTATCGTGATCATGCTGTTTGGAGTGAGATTGGGCTATGCTAAAAAAAATTGAGTATATGCTTATTAAAAATACAAATAAATAATTGTTAAATCGTATCACTTTAAATACTGCCATTAAGTTTAAATTATTTAAGACAGTTTAAGGTTGAATAACATCTACTAAAATCGACTTTAAGTTACTAACCAATTCCAAAGTGGAAATGATAATCATCTAACAAGCCTGAGAACTACTTTGAATTAATCAATTATTTAGTACTGCTAATTCTGCAATTTCAATAACTCGGGCAAGCTCTCCATTTGCAATCATCTCTTTAATTTTCGCATCAACCCGTGGTACTAAGTCTTTATGATTCTCATGTATGTAGTGGAATAACTCTAATTTTTTAAGGGGATTTTCAATTGGTACCACATTGTTGATGTTAAAGTATTTTAACTTCATTAAGCCATCTATCGTGTTGGTTAATGCTATATCGGCGCGACCTTTTTGAACAAACCTGAGCGCTTGCTCTGTAGAATTAAAGTCAATGGTCTTGAGGCCTTTGGTAATATTATTGGTATGTTTAACTCCTCTTACTTTTGCGATTGAATATTTAGCAAGATCATCTTTATTTAGTACTTTGACATTACTTCCCTTACGAATAAATGCCATTGTTTCTAAATAATAATAGGGAGTAGGAACACGAAGAATTTTTGGGTTATCGATACCATAAGAAAATATTCTCATGATTTCACCATCACTTATTCCTGATGTCGCTTCATACTGTTCTCTTTTT
>Ga0209292_1004421_pt1 | contig 14854 bp, 10 predicted proteins | sample GOMGulsemesocosm_2_FD_184634 | JGI IMG/M metagenome (GOLD analysis project Ga0209292, IMG submission 184634) | Methane-oxidizing microbial communities from mesocosms in the Gulf of Mexico - GOM9C Gulf of Mexico (SPAdes) (version 2) | ecosystem: Environmental > Aquatic > Marine > Cold seeps... | reverse complement strand
AATCCAGTGGTCTCCTTTGACTTTCAAAATACTTCTCAGATCCTCGATGCTTGCATAGCTGGAACCGGGGTGGCGCTGATTGACCCAATCCTGATCACGGAGGAGTTAGCTCAGGGAAAGTTACGGCAGATTTTTGTCGAATCAGTGCCCAGTTTGCGCGATTATTTTATTGTCTATCCGCAGCAATTCGAGCAACAGCAAAATGTTCAACTGTTTGAACAGTGGATATTTAAGCAGTTGGCATTGGATCCTCTGATGTCCGATAGATGTGGCTAGATTCAACGACTGATTTCACAGCTCTTGCCAGACTCTTTAGTGCGCTAACACTTCGTTATTGACAAGATTACTGAGGCAAATGACTAGCTTTATCTGAACGAGTTGCAAAACGGTGCATTTTTTTGCTTTTTTGCAAATGAGAACTATATTCAATGCAAGACATGAAATATCACCCTAGGCACAGCTTATAGGTCACGCGGATAGAGCTATTATTCCTTCTTCCCTGAACGTTATCCCCATCAGTATGATCAGGGTAAGTGACTGTTTATTATCTCTAAACGTGTTTCTGTTTTAACAGCGAACTTTCATAAGTTGAGTCGGTTACTATGGCGGATCTGGTATAGCCTCCATATTGTTTAAAAGGCAGGTGCTCAGTTGTTAGTTCTTATAGTTGATGACGACGAAGTTGATTTTCTCAGTATTAAAAGAATCTTACTGCGGGCGTTTAGCACTGATCAGGTTGAAGTACACTGGGTCAAAGATCCAGAGGCAATAGATTTAGTGGCACAGTTACAACGCTATGATATTTGTTTTATCGATCAAAATATAGGCCATCTCTCAGGCATAGATATTATTCGCCAGGTCACCTCGCGTGGCAACATTACCCCACTGATATTACTCACCGGTGTCGACGATCCGCGCATTGATACTAAAGCTTGTGAGTATGGAGCCAGTGACTACTTGATTAAAGACCAGCTGACTGCACAGCTGTTAAACCGAGTCGTACGCTTTTCTTTAGCCAAAAAAGATCACGCAAAAAAACTCACTAAGTTGGCATACACCGACAGCTTAACCGGACTGGCTAATCGTGGAAAATTCGATCAGGAACTCGCGTTCTCGCTGGCAACGGCCAATCGCACTGGAAATTACCTAGCACTGTTATTGATTGATTTAGATAATTTCAAAGTTATTAATGATCGCTACGGTCGTCCAGCCGGAGATGCGGTACTGGTTGAACTGGCCGAGCGGCTGCAGCTGGCGGTGCGCAAATCTGATATTGTTGCGCGTTTGGGAGGCGATGAATTTGCGGTTGTGTTTAACTGTTATAAGCACTCGCAAGATATCTCAGAGCTAAAAGATAAAGTGTTGGCTGTGTTTGAACAGCCGATTATGTTCGGGTATCAACCTTTGTATTGCCAGGCATCGATTGGCGTTTCGGTTGTTACTCCCGGGCAAATTAGCGAGAGTATAGAGGAGGTATTGCGCGAGGCGGACAACGCACTGTTTCAAATCAAACACAAAGGCAGAAATGCTTGCCTGTTTTTTAATCCAAAAATGAAGGATAGCTTAGCGAAAGCTGCAGAACTGGAGCGAGCGCTGAGCTGTGCTATTGCCAATAACGAGCTGTATCTTAACTATCAGCCGAAAGTATCAGTCGCCGATCACAGCGTTTGTGGGGTAGAAGTGCTTTTGAGGTGGCGTACCGGTTCTGGCGAGCGCATTGGCCCGGATGTTTTTATTCCGATCGCCGAGCGCTCACGCTGCATCTTGGAGATTGGTCGCTGGGTTATTGAGAAGAGTTGCCTGCAGCTACGCACTTGGCTTGATCAAGATTTAAGCATAGTGCCAGTCGCCATTAATATCTCTCCTCTACAAATAGAAGAACCTGGTTTTACCGAGCATATCATTAATACTTTGGCTCAATACAATATCGCACCAGAACTACTCGAGTTAGAAATTACTGAAACAGCCCTGATGGAGAATATCTCGCAAGTGACAGATGCACTGGCCCAGCTGTCGGACATTGGCTGTCGCTGGTCTATTGATGACTTCGGTACTGGTTACTCTTCACTGAGCAGGCTCAATGACCTGCCGATAGACAAGATTAAAATAGATCGTTCGTTTGTTGAGAATATAGAAACCTCCGATTCCTGTAAAAAAATCTGCAATATCATTATCTCGCTGGCCAATACCTTAGATTTAACGGTAGTAGTAGAGGGCATTGAAGCTGAATCGCAGATATTGCTGCTACCGCTGTCCAAGCGTGATGAACTTCAAGGGTTTCATTTTTCCCGGCCTCTGTCTGCACAGGACTTAATTACTTATTTGGGATCACGTAAAAAAATTCCCCGCGCCTCGGGTTAGTAGAAGCTGCTGTAAGGGATAGATAGTTGCGTTAAAAGGATAAAAATAAAATGCAAGAAAGGTTCTATATCACATCATTGATCACGCTGTTAGTAGGTTTAGTCACTGCGCTGCTGTTGTTTCTGTTTGTCAGTAACAGTCTTAAAATAGAGCAGAGAGATACCTTTCATCAGCAGGCAAATAACTATTTTCAAAGTGTCGAAGCGAGCTTGCAGGCCAGCCGTGAATTGCTGATTTCACTAAAGAGCTTTATCCACAGCAGCGAAAATTTAAACCGCGAAAGCTTTGAACATTTTGCTGCGTCGCTACTAAAAGATCGCGATAACATACAGGCCTTGCAGTGGGTTCCCAGTGTGGGACACGACCGGCGAAAAGATTTTGAGATGCAGGCCACAGGCCAGGGATTTGGCAGTTATCAAATAGTCCAGGGCCAGAGTGGATCCATAACGGTCTCGTCATTTCGCCCACAATACTATCCGGTGTATTATATCTACCCTGTACGAGGCAACGAGTTGAGTCTAGGTTATAACTTAGGCTCGCATCCAGCGACTCTTAGCGCCTTGCAAAACGCCGGAGATTCCGGACAAGCGGTGATGACAGCGGGGGTCAGATTGGCTCAACAACAGACCAGTGTATGGATCTACTACCCTGTATATTCAGGTAAATCTGAACCTACAGCGATAGCTGAGCGGCGGCGTAAATTGTTGGGTTTCGCGACCATAGTGTTGCGGGTGGCTGACTTAATTGCACCTGCTAGCGCTAAAGTGGCGACAGCATCAGACATACAGATCATTGATTTGGCAGATCAACAATTGTTGTACGGGGTGGATGCAGTACCGGTACAGGGTGAACAACACTATCAGACCACTATTTCTTTTGCGCAGCGCAGTTGGCTGCTAAATCTGCAGCCGCGCAACGCAGTGCGATACTCATATTTTATCCCGGGGATAACGGCCTTTGGCGCCCTGATTATTTCAATACTGGCCGGTCTGCAATTTTACCAACTCAATCGAGCACATTATAAAATCTCCCTGGAAGTTGCAAGCCAAACCCGTGCTTTAAAGCTCAGTGAGCAACGTTTTGCACTGGCAGTAAAAGGATCAAGTGTCGGTATCTGGGACTGGCGAGATATCGGCAAATCACAGTTGTACTGGTCGCCTCAGTTTTACCATTTGCTCGGTTATCGGGATGCTGAGATAGAATCGAATATCGAGCAGTTTATCGACATGTTACACCCGGATGATCGCAGTCGCAGTGAACGTTTATTAGCGCTGCATTTTAATCAGAATACCCGCTACCAGATAGAGTATAGAATCCGCCATAAAAACGGCACATATCTCTGGTTTCTCGGCAGTGGTCAGGCCTGTTGGGATGAGCAGGGAAAAGCGCAGCGGATGGTTGGCTCTATCCAAAAAATTGATCAGAGGAAAAAGGCTGAAATTGAAAGTCAAACTTACGCTGCAGACCTGCAGCGCTCCAACGAAGATTTAGAACAGTTCGCCTATGTTGCCTCTCACGACTTAAAAGCCCCACTGCGTGCCATAGGAAATTTGGCACTGTGGTTAGAGGAAAATATAAAAGAGCATTTAGATGATGAGAGTGCTAATTATATGCAATTGCTAAAAGGCCGTGTAGCGAGGTTGGAAGATATGTTAGCGGGACTGTTACAGTATTCCAGAGCCGGCACTAATGCCTCGCAGATAGAGTTAACAGATTTGAACCTGATGGTTGCGAATATTGTTGATTTACTGGCTGCAAGGCAACAGGGATTTGCGGTGAATTTTAACTTGCCAAGTATTGAAGTTGAGCAAGGGCTGCTCAATCAGGTGCTGCACAACCTGATTGGCAACGCGATCAAGCACCATCACCTGAATGCCGGTGAAATTCAAATCAGCTATAGGATGCTGTCCAATGAGCACATTTTCAGCGTGCGTGACAATGGCCCAGGTATTGATCCTTCAATGTCTGATAAAGTCTTTCAAATGTTTAAAACGTTGAAGCCCAGAGATGAAATTGAAGGCAGTGGCATGGGGCTGGCAGTAGTAAAAAAACTGATCGAGCGCAATGGCGGTAGAGTCTGGTTAGAATCGACTGTTCAACAGCCGGGCTGTTGTATAAAATTTTCGCTGCCGATCCCGGTCGCGGCGGTCGCTTAAAAGCCAATTTTCAGCATTGCGCTAGCAGCTGGAACATTAGTACCGATCAGCTTGCCGTCTCTTGGCGCAGCAGCTTGATTTCCTTGGTATTCCCAGAGCTATCTATCTTGGATAGCGCATTGCAATCTCCCCCAGTGGCAGTCAAACTGCAAAATATAGCCATCGCCGGTGAAAAGCCCGCTTTTCTTCTCAGAGGTTAAGAGCATGTTAAACGATGAGCAACGCCGTGATTTTATTAAATACGCACTGTTGGGTTTAAGTTGCCTCGCCAGCCCAAGCTTGAGCGCTATAGCCGCCAATAAAGGACGCTTAGCAGGGCAGACAGTTATCGTTATAGGGGCGGGGGTTTCCGGTTTGTCTGCGGCGCAACAGCTTGTTAGCGCCGGTGCACAAGTAGTAGTGCTAGAGGCAAAAAATCGAATTGGCGGTCGTTTGTGGACGGACCGCAGTTTAGGTATTCCCTTTGAAATGGGCGCTGGCTGGCTACACGGACCAGTGGCCAATCCAATTACACAGCTGGCAGAACAAGTTTCTGCCCAACGCTTCGTCACTGATGACGAAAGCTTGATCGTCTACACCAGTGACGGTCAACAAATCAGTGCTGAGCAATTACAGCAGGGGTGGTTGGACTTTGAACAGCTGTTAAGTGCTGTTGAGCAGCGTTTGGCCGAGCTCGATGAAGATATTTCGCTGGCGCAGGCACTACGTGAGTTGCCAGATAGCACAGCAAAGTCGGCATTGATGAAATGGGCGTTAAGTGCCTTTAGTGAATTTGACAGCGGCGCAGGCATCAACCTCTTATCAGCCTATTATTTTGACCAAGACCTGGCTTTTAAGGGGGCTGATCAAGTCTTTCCCAATGGTTACGATGCTATATTACAGCCGCTGGCAAATGCTCTAGATATAAAGCTAGAGCAAAAAGTGCAGAGCATCAGTTATAGCGATGCTGCGGTGCAAGTCACTACAGATCGGACAAACTTTGAAGCAGATTATGTGATTGTGACATTGCCACTGGGGGTGCTAAAAAGCGCTAGTGTCAATTTCATTCCACCACTACCCGAGCGCCAGCAGCAGTTAATCGATAAGCTCGGTATGGGTAATGTGACTAAAGTGGGGCTGCTCTATGAGCACTGTTTTTGGCCTCCAGATACCCAGTATTTTGGTTACATGTCTAAGACCGATGGCCAGTTTCCCTATTTTATGAATAGCAACATTTTTTCTGCCGGGCATTTATTAGTCGGTATTTGTGTGGGGGATTACGCCTGGGAAATAGAGCGCAAAATTGATGCCCAAATAAGCCGAGAAGTTACTGCAATACTGCGGCAGATGTTCGGTAATAAAGTGCCACCGCCAAAACAGATCATCGTCAGTCGCTGGTCAGTTGACCCCTGCAGCTATGGTTCTTATTCCTATAGCTCAGTTGGTAGTGCCCCTGAGGATTTTAACTTATTCGGCCAAGTGTTGGATAAAAGACTGCTGTTTGCCGGTGAGCATACTTTGTTTGACTATCACGGTACTGTGCATGGAGCCTATCTCTCAGGAATAACGGCTGTTAAGCGTCTGATTGGGTTAGTGAAGTCCCATTAAATGCACTGTACTATTACACTGTGCCAAGAGGACTTAATTGCCGATTAAGTCTATAGCACTTAAACGAGAGTAAATGCATTGAACTTAACCCGTAAAAAACTTGGATCGATTCTTATAGCAATTGTTACAGTGTTTGCAGTTATTCTGGTCATGCAGCAACAGCCTATTGTTCAAGATTCAAGCTATCATCAGTTTTCCGACCAGCGTTTACTGTTGGGTATGGCAAACTTCTTTAATGTATTTTCTAACCTGGCATTCGTGCTTGTCGCTATTTATGGGATAGTGACTTTGTATCCATTTACTCCCAGCCGCTATCTGTTTGAAATCCGTTACTTGTATTTGCTGTTTTATATCGCTGTGGCTTTGGTGGCCCTGGGTTCTGGCTATTATCACCTGCAGCCAGATAATCAATCGCTGTTTTGGGATCGGCTACCGATGACTATGGCATTTATGCTGTTGTTTGCAGTGATAGTGGCTGAGTATGTATCTATTCGACTGGCAAAATTTATCTGCTGGCCACTGTTAGCGATTGGCGCATTCTCAGTACTGTACTGGCAGTACAGCGAAATTAATGGAATCTCGGATCTGCGTATATATGTATTGGTACAATTCCTGCCTATGCTAATTATCCCTATTATATTAGTATTTTTCACTAAAAAACGATCGGCTACTCTGGGCTATTGGCAACTGCTGGTTGCTTATCTGTTGGCCAAGCTATGTGAATACTTCGATCAAGAAATATATACTCTGTTAGGCATTATCAGTGGACACTCTCTGAAACATCTACTGGCAGCGGCGGGTATAGGCTTGCTAATCAGAGCCTACCAATACAGAGAGTTAAACGCAGCGGGCGAGCGTTAAAGCGCGTTGCAAAATATTGACTTTTTCATCATCGTAAAAAGAGTAAAGATGCGTTTAGACAAGTTTATCTGTAAAAGTACCGAGTATAATAGAAGTCAGGCCAGGGCGCTGATTGAGGCGGGAGAAGTGGTAGTTAACAGCCTGAAAATTGTCGACCCTGCGCAACAAGTACATGAAAATAACAGCATCGTTCTCAATGGTCGGGACTTAGTCGCCCGTCCATCACGTTATATAATGTTGCACAAACCGGCCGATAGTATTTGCTCGAATGTCGATGAGGGGTATCCGTCGATTTTCAACTATATAGATGTGCCGGCAATGGACGATTTACATATTGTTGGTCGCCTGGATACAGATACTACAGGGCTGGTTTTAGTCACTGATGATGGGCGCTGGTCATTTAATATTATTAGTCCGCAGCAGCAGTGTGAAAAAGTATATTTAGTGGGGCTGCGCAATCCCATAGCAGCGGATGCAGCAGAGAAATTTAGTACAGGAGTGCTATTGCAAGGTGAAAAAACACCGACACTGCCGGCAAAACTTGAGGTTATCAATCCCACGCAAGTGCGTTTAACTATTACTCAGGGCAAGTATCATCAGGTAAAGCGGATGTTCGCCGCAATAGGTAATAAAGTCGTTAAACTTCACCGGGAAAAAATAGGCAGCTTAGCATTAAATTTGGATGAGAGTGCCTGGCGCTACCTAACTGCAGCAGAGATTGCTAGTTTTAATTCCTAGAGAATTAGTTTAATAGAAAAACATTAGCGGCCAGGGTATTCCCGCACTGGCGGCATTTGTTCAGCACAGTACTGCTAGAGCCCTGACAACTAGTGATTCAGCGCAGTCAGGATTACGGCTGACTCTACTGTCCCCGCCGCTGTTGGCGGCCGTGGTCTGGCTGTGGATTGGATTATAGCACTGTCGACGCAATTGAATAAGTTGCGCACTTAAGCCGTTGTAGAAGCGCAGCAAAATATTGCAGCGTTTATTGCTCTGCCAGCTCGCTCATACGCTCCAGTCGATCGTTCTCTTCAGTAATAATTGCCTTGATCTCGTCCATCACAGAGTCTACATCGGCACTGTGGTTATCTAATTGGAAATTGCCGCTTAATACAGTGTCTGTATTGAGCTTGCCGTTTTCATACAGGGACCACATCTCCTGCGCATAATGGCTGTCCAAAATTTGCGGGGCGAACAGTCCAAAATAATTGGTCATGTTGGCCACATCGCGAAGCAACATTGATTTTGCGTGGTTATTAGCAGCGGCATCCACCGCTTGCGGCAAGTCAATGATTACCGGGCCGTACTGATCCATTAACACGTTAAATTCTGATAAATCACCGTGTATTATGCCGGCGCACAACATACGCATCACATAAGTCATCATTAAACTGTGATCTTCAAGGGCCTGTTGCTCCGACATAGTGACATCACCGAGACGCGGTGCCACATCACCTTCGCCATCAACGATAAGTTCCATCAACAACACGCCATCCAGGCAGCCATAAGTTTCAGGCACCCGAACTTGCGCTGCAGCCACTTTGGCCAGCGCGTCTATTTCAGCATTTTGCCAGCTGGCTTCCTGCTGTTTGCGACCGTATTTGGAGCCTTTTTCCATGGCTCGACCGCGGCGGCTATTGCGAACTTTACGACCTTCCTGATAGGTGACGGCTTTTTTGAAGCTGCGCTGGGCAGCTTCTTTATAAACTTTGGCGCAGCGAACTACACCGTTACAGCGAACGACGTAAACATCGGCCTCTTTGCCACTCATTAATCGGGAGATCACTTCATCGACTAAACCATCGTCGACCAATGGTTGGATGCGTTTTGGAATTTTCATGGCGCCCTTATACTTTATCTGAGCTGAGGATGCAAATTCAAAGGCCGATTTGGATAAGTTTTGCAGCGAAAATACTGTAGCAATTCTGGCAAATATATAGGGACTTAAGCCGTGCTGTCAGCTGAGAAAAATGTGGCGAAGATAGCGGTCTTATGTGCTGCTCCTTAAGAAAACACTAGTGATAGTGTAAGATGTTGGCAAGTGAAATAGCTACTCTATTGCGCGGTTAATCAGATGTACGAGAAATTATTTATTCAGGGGAGAACTGATATTGGACGTTAATAAATTATTCAGACGAATTTTCACTGTACTGGTATTATTAGTACTCAGTGCTTGCAGCTCTGAACAGTCATGGTTAAAACCGACAGGAAGTGCGGCTGGGGTGCCAAAAGATCAAAATTTAGCGTTTGAGCAATATGTCAGCGACAGTCGTAGCAACATTGAGCAAGTGTTGGAAAAATTTCGTTTCGCCAACTCGCAGTCTCCTTATGTCGGCGATTACAATGCGCAACAAGTAGCAAAGATGCGCGGGCCTTTTCAAATACCTGACTCTGAACAAAATCTTTGTAAGGACCAAAGTAGTGGTGCGGGAAAAGGCTTTTTGCTCATTCACGGTCTAACCGACTCCCCATATTTACTTAAAGGCATGGCGCAATCGTTGCATCAGGCATACCCTTGTTCTCTGGTGAGGGCCGTGCTGCTACCAGGACACGGCACAGTGGTGGGGGATTCCCTGCAGATGAAATACCAGGACTGGCAGGCAATCACCGACTATGGAGTGCACAGTTTTCAGCGTATGCAAAGCATTGACGAGCTGTACGTGGTTGGGTTTTCAACCGGTACCGCTCTGGCGATCAAACATCTTCAGCAGGGCAATAGTGACAAAATTAAGGGCATGATCTTGCTCTCAACCGCGGTCAAAGCAAAAAGTGACTTAGCTTGGATGGCGGGTTATGTAAATCTGTTTAAAGACTGGATAGGCGTTAACCAAGAGCGTGATGCGGCTCGCTACTCGTCTTTTTCTAGCAATGCCGGTGCGCAATTTTATCAGTTGACTAAAGATTTAATGAGCCCTAAATACCAATTTGATATTCCAGTGCTGATGGCCGTCAGTGCCGATGATGCCACTATTGATCCCGAGGCCGCCCGAGAGTTCTTCTGTAAATACAGCACTAGCCAGCGCAAGCATTTAATTTGGTATCGCGGCTATGCAGATAAGCCAACGGTGAATTGTACCGGGGTTTACGAGGTTGAGCAGGGGGAACTGCAGCAGAGTTTTGCCGGAAGCAGCTATAAATATGCCAATACAGCGCATACTGGGATCTCGGTCGATCCCGCCGACAACCACTACGGAGTCGCCGGAGTCTATCGCGACTGTAAAGCCTACGAAGCAGATGGCGAGAAGCAGTGGCAGTCCTGTATGCAAGACACTGACAGTAGTATCTTCGGTGAGAAAAATATTGCACAGATGGATACGGTGTTGGCTGGTGGCTACTGGCGCAGAGGAACGTTTAACCGCCAATACCAGCAATTGATGCAAAGTATCGTTTGTTTTGCCGATCAAGGCTGTAATTTAAATGAAATACTGAGATAACCCATAGAGTATGCTGCACAAATAATTATTATAAAAATTGCTAGCTGCTATTAAAGCAGCAGTGAAAAAACCAGAAGCCAGGAATTCACTGGACTTATTGCAAATGACAGGCGGGAAATATTTTGAAAATTCGTTTTATCGGGTTGCTGATCCTTATCAGCACTTCATTGATACCACTGTATTGGTATTTACCATTGATGGCTGATTACTCAAACTCAGCCATATTGTCACAGTATATAGGCAGTCTGGCGTTAATTTTGATGGCCTTTTCACAGTTGTTTGCCACGCGCATGCCGGGGCTAGAAAGTCTATTTGGCGGTTTAGATCGCATCTACGTGATCCATAAGTGGATAGGCATCATCGCCATGGCGGCAATTTTAATGCACGACACTGTGGATGCAGAAATCGATGAACTGGGGCCGGAGACCTGGCTGGTAGATTTAGCCGAGACACTGGGTGAATTCAGCTTGTACGCAGTACTGATATTAGTGGTGATTTCTCTGGCCACTGTGATCCCCTATCCGCTGTGGCGCTTCAGTCACAAGTTTATGGGGGCGCTGTTTGCACTGTCCAGTTTCCATTATGTGTTTATGCTTAAGCCTTTTGCACTTTTGGAGCCCCTGGGAATGTATATTTTGATCTTCTGTGTGCTTGGGTTGATCTGTTATGTGATAACACTACTGCCTTTCAGGGTACTGGCGGGGCGTCATAATTATCGGGTAACGGCTATCGATAATAATGCCGGGGCCACGAGTATGACGCTGCAGCCCACCGCTAAGGGACTGCGGCATAAAGCCGGGCAATTCTGTTTCATTGGGGTGCAAAAGTCTGGCATGACCGAGAGCCACCCCTTTAGCGTCAGCTGCGCACCCAGAAATAGCCGGGAGCTACGCTTCACTATCAAAGCACTGGGGGACTATTCGGCGAAATTAGGTACGCGGGTGCAACTAGGTGATCAAGTACAAGTCAGCAGGGCTTACGGTCACTTTCAGGCCCGGGTAAATAGCGATCCGCAGATATGGATTGCCTGCGGAATAGGCATAACTCCCTTTATCGCCTGGCTGGAACAGGGAACGACTGCAGAAGTTGTGTTTTACTACAGTTATAAGGGCCAGCAACAAGCGCCGCATTTACAGCAAGTGCAGCAGCTGTGTGATAGCAGCGATAATATTAAACTTGTGTTAGTTGATACCAGTATTCGCAGCAGGCTAAACAGTGCAGAGATTGCCGATCAGGCGACAATGTTGGCGTCTTCGCGTGTTTATTACTGCGGCCCGAAGAAGATGCGTGAGCATTTACAACAGGGCTTAAATAGCGCTGGCTTGCGGTATAGCCGCTTCCATTTTGAGGAGTTTGAACTGCGTTCAAGTGTTGATTTGAGGCCGATCTTGGCGGTTGCTGGCAAGCTGTTTGGCTTTTTTAGCCAAGTGTTAAAACAGCGCCGGGAAAAGTGATGATTAGTCTGCGTGCATTTGCGGTTGCTTCTGAGCACTGAGCCAGTATCCTTGAGTATTTTTTTATAGGGTCTGTAAATGCCTGAACTACCAGAAGTCGAAACCACTTGCCGAGGAATTGAGCCGCATATCAAGGGGATTGTGGTGCGCTCAATAACCGTCAGGCAGCCGCAGTTGCGTTGGCTGATACCGGATCAGATAAGTAGCAGCGTGCCAGGTCAAAGATTGCTGGAGGTGCAGCGCCGGGCTAAGTACATTCTATTAAAGTTTAGCCGCGGCGATATTATTATCCACTTAGGTATGTCGGGAAGCTTGCGAGTACTCAGCACAGGACAGCTGCCGGCTAAACATGATCACTTTGATATCAGCTTTTGCAATGGTGTTGTATTAAGGCTGACCGATCCGCGTCGCTTTGGTGCGGTACTGTGGCAAGGGGTTGATCAGCCGCATAAGTTATTGCAGAATTTAGGCCCAGAACCTCTTACTGAAACCTTTACAGCTAAGACTTTTATAACAGCAGCGAAAGGGCGTAAAGTTTCGGTAAAACAGTTCGTTATGGATAACAAAGTGGTTGTGGGTGTCGGTAACATCTATGCCGCAGAGGCTTTGTTTGCCGCGGCGATACACCCGCAAACCCCGGTCAATCAAGTGTCTGCGGATAAGTTTAATAAACTAGTAGCTGCGATAAAGTTTATCTTAGCTCAGGCAATTGAGCGCGGTGGCACAACTTTAAAAGACTTTGTTGGAGGCGATGGTAAACCGGGTTATTTTGCTCAGGAACTGCAAGTTTACGGGCGCAAAGGAGAGAGCTGCAACGCCTGCCTGAAACCACTGAAGGAAATTCGCTTAGGGCAGAGGTCAACTGTCTACTGCCCTAATTGTCAGCGTTTACCCCGAATCAGGAAAAACAGCGGCAAATAGTCAGGCTATCGCACAAGTTGAGTTTGTCTGCTTAACCAATGCGGTGTTTGATCTAGGTAATTTGTACGACTGGCACATCAAGCTTGATTGATGAGCGTATTTACATTTTGTCTTTTTCTTCTTCATCCAACTTGTCGCGCGCCTCTGCAGCTTCTTGCTCTTGCTCAATCACGGCGCTTTTAAGAATCTCCATGTGCCGATGGATGGCAAAAATCTGGCTGTCCAGCGCCTCACTTTGATTGAGGTTGTTGAGAGATTTAAGTGCGATACTAAATTTGTGAAAGGCGGCTTTCTCGCCGTGTACTTTTTGCGTATCTATAGCATCAAGTATCTCAACGTCGCAGGAAACCCGGTCATAAAAGTCCTTGGTTTGCCAGCCTAGTTCGTTGAAGGAAAACTCAGAAATTTGGTTCGACTTGCTCAACTCCGCCAACCAGCGGGTTATTTCTTTGAGTTGACCTAGGGCGTGATGGACCTGGCCTTCGTCTTGATAAATACTCATTGAGCCTTCGGGGTGTTGCAAAGTAATGTCCCGGTTGTTGGCTTTCTCCTTGAAATTACTCAGTGAGCGGCGGGTGTCTTCAGTGTCGGCGATAGACAGTAAACGGGTCATCTTGCTAATAATAAAGCGGCTGATAAATTCGTGAAGCTCTGCGGTCATAAATACGTCAGGTAATCCCTGGTATATATTCAGGGAGTTCCTGATTTGGCTCTTTAAAGACATTATCAGTAATTTACGCGCGCGTTTGCGCTCTTCAATGGTCTGGATGGTATAAGCGATGCCACCTAGTACCACTATAATGGCGAGAATTAGTAACCCTGTTTGTGTTTGGCCCATTGGTTGCTCACTTAATATCGAAAACGCTGTTGACTGGCACTGTCTGGCCGCTGCAAAATTTACTATGTTCAATAGTACCTTAAAGCACCTTTGATAACACTTGTACATTGTATTAGGTGCAATTTGGTATTAGGTGCAACTTGGCACTTGTACACAGTGAAACACTGTAATAGGTACGGTTTTATTAATCGAGCGGTGATTGCAGGGTGTACTAGAGGAAGCTGCGTTATCAGTTTGCTGTCGCTTGAGCTTGAACTGCATCCTGAACTGGATAGGTGGTGCAATAAAAAGCACTTTTAATACAAAAAATAACCAGTTTTGACTGCAGTCGACAGCAGGGGATTTATATCTAAAGTATTTTGTTAATAAATCTTGACCCCTTGTTGGTTATCGATATAAAATCTGCCCCGCATTTGAGCACTGCTGTTTAAATGCAATGTTGTCCCATTCGTCTAGTGGTCTAGGACACCGCCCTTTCACGGCGGTAACAGGGGTTCGAACCCCCTATGGGACGCCATTTTTTGCGTCGATAGCTGCAAGGCTGTTAAGCAGTTGCGGGAATAGCTCAGTTGGTAGAGCGCGACCTTGCCAAGGTCGAGGTCGCCGGTTCGAACCCGGTTTCCCGCTCCAATTTTTTAAACTGGTTTTTTCCAGTTAGCAGATGTCCCATTCGTCTAGTGGTCTAGGACACCGCCCTTTCACGGCGGTAACAGGGGTTCGAACCCCCTATGGGACGCCACTTTTTGTGTTAATAGCTGTCAGGCTATTATGCATTCGCGGGAATAGCTCAGTTGGTAGAGCGCGACCTTGCCAAGGTCGAGGTCGCCGGTTCGAACCCGGTTTCCCGCTCCAATTTTTAACCGGTTTTAAACTGGTTAACATATGTCCCATTCGTCTAGTGGTCTAGGACACCGCCCTTTCACGGCGGTAACAGGGGTTCGAACCCCCTATGGGACGCCATTTTTTTGTATTAATAGCAGCTCTTAGCTGTTGGTGCATATCGCGGGAATAGCTCAGTTGGTAGAGCGCGACCTTGCCAAGGTCGAGGTCGCCGGTTCGAACCCGGTTTCCCGCTCCAATATATTTGTATTGTTCACTTTCTTTTTACTCAGTTGATAAATTCAGTGTCCGGGATCGATATCGATGCCGTTACTTGTCTGTGGCTAAAATAATCATGGCACTACAGCAATGAGGATATTTTTAATGGCTCTGCGGCTCTGCGGCTCTGTGCTTTTGTTCTTT
>Ga0209292_1004420_pt1 | contig 14854 bp, 12 predicted proteins | sample GOMGulsemesocosm_2_FD_184634 | JGI IMG/M metagenome (GOLD analysis project Ga0209292, IMG submission 184634) | Methane-oxidizing microbial communities from mesocosms in the Gulf of Mexico - GOM9C Gulf of Mexico (SPAdes) (version 2) | ecosystem: Environmental > Aquatic > Marine > Cold seeps... | reverse complement strand
CCAATGTCTTTGGTAACTGCTAATTGTTTACGATTATCAACGGTATCCTGTTGGCGGTCGTTGCGGTCACCTTTACTGTAAGCACCCGATACATTTAAACCTGCTACAGGGACGCTAAAGGCTATGGTTTCGCCTCGTCTAAAGCCTGCAAAGGTTGAGAACCCGGAGTAGAAGGTATCGAACAAATCAACCTTATAGGAAATGGCGTTGTAATAGGGTAGCCAGCCGTGACCGACCCAAACATTACCCCAGTCGCCAGAAAGTTGGAACTTTGCAACTCTCACATCTTCGGTTCGACCATCAGGCGTTCTTGCATCGCCATTGGCAAGATCAAGAGGCACTTCATAGATAATACCCGCAGTAATACTGTCCGTTAGAGCGGTGGAAGCTTTGAATCCTACACGCGAGTAAGCATCACGGGGGCCTGTGTAATCCTTTAAAGCAGGAGTTTCCTTATCTGGACGTACACTCTCATATCCTAAGCGAAGCGAACCATAGACACTCATATCGACGCCTTCGATCCAGTTCAGCTCAATAGCTGATGCTGGCTGAATTCCTGCAGTAGCAAAAGCCGCTGCAATTAATAGTTTGTTTGTCCTTTTCATTTTTTCTACCCACGTTTTAAAATGATAATGTTTAATCAAGCCTCATACCTCACTGTTATTCAGCGTGATTGTGGGTAAATATTTTTCTGAAATGCGGCAGTAACTGTTTTAAATGGTTTCACTGGTATTCTCCTCCGTTTTTATAGTGATACTTCTTTGAACGTACTCGAATGCTTCTTTTACAAGCGTTAGCTTGTAGTCATTACAAGTTAACGCTTGTCAGTATTTGATTTAGCTAGGTAGAAACTCTTTTCCCCAGCCGGTGCTAGCGATTTTATTGTCAATCATTGAGGTGATTTCGTCGCCGCTATAACCAATGTTGGTGAGAACTGTATGAGTTGAGTGACCAAATCGTTCAGTTTCAGCTAGGGCTACAATAGAAGCCTCAGCTGGGCGAATTGAATAGTGGTCAATCAAGGTGATGCGGTGTCCGCTCGGGTGGTTGTTGTAGACTGAAAAGGCATAACTGCCGCGATCAATACCTACCGTGCCATCTGCTTCACGAGTGTATTGGTCCCGCAGGTTTTCAATACCCAGAGGTTTAGCGGCGGCGATGCCAGCATTACGTAATATTTGTGCCCAGTTATCGGCAGAATCTTTCTTAAACGCGGCACTAAGGAAGTCACTGGTGTTGTCAGCTTTACTGACGCCGGCTAAGCCCTCAATGGTTTCCAATGTGGCCAGTTCGTCGGCATCTGAGTCGATGAATAACCAACCGTCATTTGCTTCATAGAAATGTGAAAGAGGGTGGTTACCTAGCGCTTGACGACCAGAGGCTTCATCAAACGGTGGTCGACCCTGGTAATCGAAGGCAAATTTAATTTGCGCCAAGTTAGTGATGGCAGAAAGAGAGGTTCTAGCTCGTGAGATTTGACCGGTTTTCTGTTTGTGATATAGCGATAACGCCATCCCCAATCCGCCAGCAAAACCACAGTTAACATCGAGCGTACCTAAGTGAGCGTGTTCTTCTGGTGTTTGAACGCCACCAAAACGGCTCATGATGCCACTGTTGGCCTGAATAATATCATCGTATCCGATGTAGTCAGTTTTAGGGCCTAGTGTTGGGCCGCCTAAACAATCTAACCGGCAGAACAGCACCCCCGGATTAATTGCTTGAAGGCTTTCATTGTCCAAGCCCAACGGTTTCATTTGACGCTCTGGCGCATTGATAACGACAAGGTCAACTGATTTTACTAAACGATTAAGGGCTTCACGGCCCTGTTCGGTTGTGATGTCAACAAGAGCACTTTGCTTACCCATATTGGTTTGAAAAGTAAATAGTGTGCCGATTAGCGGGTCATAAAAAGGTGTAACGGGGTCTAATTTGATGACTTCTGCACCAAAACGAGCTAAAAATGCTGTTGAATGTGGCCCGGCAATGACATTGGTTAAATCTAAAATCCGTACACCGTCTAACCAACCTGTGTGAGTTGGCGCAGCAATATTTTCTCCGGTCGGGCGCGTTACGACTTCGTCATTGGCAACCACCGCTAGCTGGGTCATTGCTTGATCAAAGTCGACGTTTTTACGAGGCTGTGGCGTTAACATTTGGCTTACGGATTCTTCAAGCCATGCAACTGGGCCGGGTTGTTTCATTACGCCATATTGCGGGTCATCAACGTCAACAATAAGGCCCGAAGCCTTGCAGTGTTCGCTATTGACCCATTCCTGTGTGGTGCGGTGAGGTGCGCCAGGGATTTGGCCTTCACCAAAGACAACCCCCCATTCTTCAGAGGTTTTTGTCAAAAAGACTTTTTTCATCTTGACTGAGATGATGTCAGCCCATTTTTTAGGTAGAGGGTAAACACCAATTGAGGTTTCGCCATCCCATTCATTGAGAGGTAAATGAAGATCATTTACCTCGGGTAGGCCTTCGGCTACCAGCTCTTGATAAATACCTAAAGCTTCTAGGCAACGGCGAGCATGATTGCGGTGTGATGGACATACCACATAGAAGAATCGGTTGTCGGCACATTGGTAGGTGCGATAAAAAGGATCTAAATATTCTTGCAGATCTTCATAGCTAAGATCCATTTCAATATCATTATTTTTGCGGTGTGTAATTTCATGTTCACGCATTGTCAGGTAACGCTCAGGCAAATCTTCAATAACGACTGAGTTATATGACAAACCTTCCATTAATGCCGCTGCAATGGGTACTTCGATTTCATCACCACGGCCTGTCTTTTCTCTTGCCATAAGCGATAAAACAACTGCGCTGGCGGCCATTGTTGTTGCGTAGGATGACCCCAGTGACAAGGGTGAAAAGCTGGGATTAAGACCCATTAATATCCGATTAAATCCCATGTCCGTAAATGCACCAGAGGTTGCCGCGACAATGGCTTCTGTTGCTTTCCATTGGCTGCGAAGTTCGTCATTACTAGCGAAACCGGGGACGGAGAGGGTAACCAATTCAGGGTGATCTTCACGCAGTTTGGAAAAGTCGATGCCTAAATTTTTCATGACATTCGGGCGAAAACTCTCAATCACAACATCGGCTTGTTGAATTAACGACAGCGCTTTTCTTAAGCCGTCCGGCGACTTGAGGTCTAGCTTAAGGCAGCTTTTATTTCTATTTAAAATAGCGTTTGCAGGATGATCCCATTGAGGCCCTTGAGGTGGGTCGATGTGGATAACTGTGGCGCCTAGGTCGGCAAGGATCATCGCGGCAGCAGGTCCAGCAATTTGCTGTCCAAAATCAATAACGCGAACACCTATTAGGGGTAATTTTTGGTTCATGTGACATTGTCCTCAGGACACGTTTTTTGCGGTACGCATCTTGTTTTCGGTTTTTAAATATTCGTATTTATGAGTCGGTAATTTACAAGGCCATTATTAATTTAGGGTTGTAAATAACTCGGTTGGAAGATGATAGGAGGTCGTAAAAATTTGAACCAGCAATAAAAAACACCCCAAAGGTACAAATATATTTATGGCGAAATAGGGGTTAATTACTGACTAAGAAGAGTAGGGGATTGACGAAAAAGAGGCGTTAGAAGGCGAATCAAATATTATTGATGGCGTAAAAATTCACATAGCTAAGGTTTGGGTTTCGCTATGACGGTTACTTAAATATGAGGGGTGAAAAAAATTATTGCTGTTGTTGGATCTCTTCTAATAACCAGGTTTTAAACGCTAAGGCGTGTGGGTTGTTTAATTGCGAGGTGGAATAGACAAGGTGAAAAGCCTCCTCTGTCGCCACTTTTTGCTCAAATGGTGCAATTAAACGACCGGACTCTAACATGCTCGCCACTAAGCTTGTGCGACCGAGCGCTAATCCCTCCCCTAATGCCGCCATTTCGAGTGCTGTAAAGAGGGTATCAAACTGAAAGCGTTGATTTATTTCCAAGTGGCCATGTCCGGTTTGGTTTAACCAGTATCCCCAGCCTTCCTCATAGCCAATTACATGTAACAACGTATGGTTGGCTATATCTTGCAGCGTATCTAATGGCGCGCTGGATTTTAGGTAATCAGGACTGCAGACTGGGAAGAGGCTATCCCATGTTAAACGGTCGGCTTTCATTCCTCTCCATTTGCCATGTCCATAACGAATTTCCAAATCGCTATCGGCTGAGCTCTCTTTATCATCGAACCAAATGTTGCTGGTGATACGCAAGTTAATATTCGGGTGTAAAGTTGTGAAGTGTTTCATTCTTGGCGCTAAGTAAGCCATAAAAAACACCGTGTTAACTTTGATCGTAAGTATGTTGTCACGACCTTGCCCAAAAATTTCTTCCGTTGCAGCTTTGAGTCGTTCGACGGATTCATGCACTGCTGGCAGGTAGGCTGCACCAGCATTTGTTAGCTCTAGCCCTCTTGGCAGGCGTTTGAATAATACACTACCTAATTGGCCCTCAAGCCCTTTAACTTGTTGGCTTACAGCCGCTTGAGTAAGGTTCAATTCGATAGCTGCATGAGTGAAGCTTAAGTGACGAGCGGATGCCTCAAAAGCCCGTAACCAATTGAGCGGGGGTAAGTTTTTTTTCATGATGACCTCTCTTTTTTGCAGGATAGTCTTTCATAGATATCCAAAATCTACCCATAAATAATTTTATACCTTTGGGCTGATTTTTGTTGGTTGTTAACATTTTCACTCTTCAGCAGAATAATGGCCAGGTCGTTTTGGGCCGTTTTTTATGCCGTATCAATATTAAATTTTGATTTGCTGACATCCGATAACTTAACTGAAGGATAAGAATTATGAAAAATGAAAGTAACCATGACATAGCGTTAGCGATCTCTGCTAACGATGGTTTATGGCAGAGTTTATTATCCGTTGTCATAGGGCAGGATGACGCAGAGATAGCGCTGTGTTTGCCGACTTAATTAAGGTGGGTGTCAAATATTTTGAGCTTGTTGTTCAACTTAATGGTCAACACACTAATCATCCAATGGCTAATGCCAAAGGTGTCTTATGACAAATATTACTAACAAGAACTATGGCAGCGGGGTTTTTCACGGCGTCAATCCCGTGATGGCGATAGGCTCAGCGTTGCTGGTTATAGCTTTTGTGCTATTTACTGTGATAGATCCTGAATATGCTGGTTCACTGTACAGTCAGGCGAAAGCATTTATTGCGACCGATTTAGCGTGGTATTACGTTGGTCTGGTCAGTTCTTTCCTATTTATAGCGATTTATATGGTTTTTAGTCGCTACGGTGGAATACGTCTAGGTCGCGATGATGAAAAACCTGAATATAGCTTTTTTTCCTGGTTTTCGATGCTGTTCGGTGCGGGAATTGGTATCGGTATTCTGTTTTGGAGTATTGCAGAACCGATTTATCATTTTCAGGGCAATCCGTTTATTGCTGAAGGACAGGCGTTATCAGTAGAAGCGGCTCAAGTGGCGATGCGAATAAGTATTTTTCACTGGGGACTGCATGGCTGGGGACTGTTTGCTATGTCAGGTTTAGGCTTAGCTTATTTTCATTATCGAAAAGGCTTGCCACTATCGATTCGTTCAGGTCTTTACCCCATTTTTGGTGATCGTATTTATGGTCCTATCGGTCACATTGCTGATTTATTAGCAGTATTCGGAACTGTCTTTGGCATTGCGACTTCATTAGGTCTTGGTGCACAGCAAATTAATGCGGGGCTTAATTATCTCTTTGGTTTGGAAGTAGGGACAACCAATCAGGTAATCATTATTGCTGTGGTTAGCGTTATAGCGACAATCTCAGTACTTACTGGTGTCAACAAAGGGATTAAAATTCTCAGCGAACTTAACATGTGTTTAACCGCTGTTATTCTGACGTTTTTCCTTGTGCTTGGGCCGACTGCTTATATCTTAGGTTCTTTTGCAACCAATATTGGTGATTATCTCGTTAATGCTGTGTCGCTTGGTCTTTGGGTGGATCCCGATCCTGAAGGTCAATGGCAGGGCTGGTGGACCATTTTCTACTGGGGTTGGTGGATCGCATGGGCACCGTTTGTAGGCATATTCATCGCACGTATTTCACGCGGTCGTACGATCAGAGAGTTTGTCTTAGGTGTGTTGTTAGCGCCGACTATTTTGGCAACATTCTGGATCTCCACCTTTGGTAATACTGCAATGTTTATCGAGTTATTTGGCTCTGGTGGTGTGACAGCGGCGGTCAATGCAGATATTACTTCTGCGCTCTATACCACCATTGAGTTGATGGATCTTGGCTCTGTATTAACAATCGCTGGTGCTTCAATTTGTACCTTTATGTTAGTGACTTATTTTGTCACCTCGGCTGATTCTGCGACCTTGGTTATCTGTACATTATTGTCGATGGGTGATGAGCATCCGGCTATGCGCTATCGCGTATTCTGGGGGCTGTCGATAGGTGCTGTTGCCGGTGTTTTATTACTCGCCGGGGGGCTAAAAGCCTTGCAAACGGCATCGATTGTCGCCGCATTGCCTTATTCGGTTGTGTTGCTTTTGACAATGTGGGGTTTGTATAAGTCGCTTCGTCAAGAGCCACTGCTCGGTGCAATGAAGAAGCGGGTTGAATCGTCTGATCAGATTCCTGCTGATAAGAAAGCGACATTATCGATGTCGTCTCAGCCGGACGCGTCTTAACTTATAGATGATTTTCTGGTGTTGGTATTCTTTGATCTGCCTGCACCAGAAGTCACTGACTACTTTAATTTATTTATACCTAATCGTGCTTATGCGCTTTAGGTAGTTGTACCTGGAATAAGGATTCATAGTTATGTCTTCGCAAGTAATTTTACCTCGTATTATGCAAGTTGGTGCCGGCGCTAGTTTGGAGATTCCTAGTATTTTGGCCAGCTTAAACTGCCATCGTGCATTGATCGTTACTGACAAAATGATGGTCGAGTTGGGTTATGTCAGTAATGTTGAAACGGTATTAGCGCAACATGATATTGCCAGTGATGTGTTTGACGATACAGTGCCTGAACCAACAGTAGCGTCTATTCAAGCAGGTGTAGTCAAAGCGAGAGAGGGTGATTATGACTGCATAATCGCTCTTGGCGGTGGCAGCCCAATTGATAGCGCTAAAGCTATTTCTATTTTGGCTAAACATGGCGGTGTGATGCAGGATTATCGTTTCCCGCGCATGGTCAGCGAGCAAGGTTTACCTCTTATCGCGGTGCCGACGACTGCTGGAACGGGGACTGAAGTTACCCGATTCACCATTATCACTGATGAGATAAGTGATGAAAAAATGCTCTGCGTCGGTATTGGTTTTATGCCGATTGCAGCGTTGGTGGATTATGAGCTAACCATGAGTTTGCCTCCTCGGATTACAGCTGACACGGGCATTGATGCTTTAACACATGCCATTGAAGCCTACGTCAGCAAAAAGGCCAACCCTTATAGTGACAGCCAAGCGATTGCGGCGATTAAGTTGATTGGGCCTAACCTGAGAAAAGTCTATAACAACAGCGGTGACCGAGAAGCTCGTGAAGCGATGATGCTGGGCTCTACACTGGCTGGTGTTGCATTTTCTAATGCATCAGTAGCACTGGTTCATGGTATGAGTCGTCCAATTGGCGCTTTTTTCCATGTTCCTCATGGCCTGTCTAATGCGATGTTATTACCAAGTGTTACCGCTTTTTCTATTCCTGCTGCACAGCAGCGTTATGCGGATTGCGCACGAGCGATGGGCATCGCCACAACACAAGACTCCAACGACATTGCGAATCAGAAACTGTTAACGGAGCTTGTTGCGTTAAATGACGAGTTGTCCGTTCCAACGCCTGAGCAATTTGGCATTAAACGTGAAGATTTCTTTGAAGTCAGCCAAACCATGGCCGAACAGGCGTTGGCCTCAGGTTCACCGGGTAATAACCCGATGGTGCCAACCATTGAGGAAATGATTTCTATTTATCAAGGGCTATGGGATTAACCACCAACCTTGGCTTAACCCATTTTGAGACATATTTTTATATAAATTTAGGACTTAGTTATGAATATTATTGGACATTTAATCAATGGTGAAACGTGTACCGAAGCGGCTCGGACACAAGATGTTTTTAATCCAGCGACAGGCCAGGCTGTTAGTAAAGTAGCTTTAGCATCTGTTGAAACAGTAGAGCTGGCAATCGCTAGCGCTCAAGCTGCCTTTCCTGAGTGGCGTAATACTCCACCAATTAAACGTGCACGGGTGATGTTCCGTTTTAAAGAACTACTTGAAGCGAATGCCGATAAAATTTGCCAGATGATTGGTACAGAGCATGGCAAAATTTCACACGATGCGGCGGGTGAGTTGCAGCGTGGTATTGAGAATGTTGAATATGCCTGTGGTGCACCAGAGTTGTTAAAGGGCGAGCACAGCAAAAATGTTGGGCCCAATATTGATTCGTGGAGTGAGTTTCAGCCATTAGGTGTTGTGGCTGGTATTACGCCGTTTAATTTCCCGGCCATGGTGCCATTATGGATGTTCCCGATGGCGATTGCTTGCGGGAACTGTTTCATTTTGAAACCTTCCGAACGTGATCCGAGTTCAACATTATTTATTGCTCAGCTGTTAAAAGAAGCGGGGTTGCCTGATGGTGTGATGAATGTTGTAAATGGCGATAAAGTTGCGGTTGATGTGTTGCTGTCAGATGAGCGAGTTAAAGCCGTTAGCTTTGTTGGCTCAACGCCTATTGCTGAATATATCTATGCCACTGCTAGTGCAAATGGTAAACGCTGCCAAGCTCTTGGTGGCGCTAAAAACCATGCCATCGTGATGCCAGATGCAGATATGGATAATGCGGTTAATCAATTGCTGGGGGCTGCATTTGGGTCTTCAGGTGAACGTTGCATGGCGCTGTCTGTTGCGGTTGCGGTTGGTGATACGGCAGGTGATGCTCTGATAGAAAAAATGACGGCTGCTATGGCCAGCCTCAAAGTCGGTGCGTTCAGCGACAGCAGTAACGATTTTGGCCCTGTTATTACCGGTCAGCATCGTGACAAAGTGGTTGGTTATATCAACCATGCCCAAGAGCAAGGCGCAACGATTGTCGTTGATGGTCGAGACCCTCAGGTTGAAGGTTACAGAGACGGCTTTTTTGTTGGCGGTACGCTAATTGATAACGTGACACCAGAAATGACGAGTTATAAAGAAGAGATTTTTGGCCCGGTATTACAGGTTGTTCGCGTTCAGACCATGCAACAGGCAATGGACTTGATTGATGCCCATGAATACGGCAATGGTACCTGTATTTTTACGCGTGACGGCGAAGCAGCACGTTATTTCTCTGACAATATTCAGGTGGGCATGGTTGGCATCAATGTACCTTTACCAGTACCTGTTGCTTATCATAGTTTTGGTGGCTGGAAGCGTTCACTGTTTGGTGATTTACATGCTTACGGGCCCGATGCCGTACGTTTTTATACCAAGCGTAAAACGGTCACTCAGCGTTGGCCTTCAGCGGGTATTCGTGAAGGTGCTCAGTTCTCAATGCCAACGATGAAATAAGAAAGTAACGCAGTTCATATCGCAGTTTCTACTCCTTGGCCGAGTTTAGGTGATGGTGATATTTCATCGTCATCTTCACTCGGTTTTTTTGACGTTCGTTTTATTCCATTACGTGGCACATAGCATGACAGAAGATTTTGAAGATTTCAGAGTGGGTGCGTTGCGTTACCATCGCGAACCGCAGCCAGGAAAATTGGCGATTACACCGACAAAACCGATGGCAAACAAGCGAGATTTAGCTCTGGCCTATTCGCCTGGTGTAGCGTACCCCTGTGAAGTTATTGCTGAAGATCCTAATGAAGTCGCTAATCTGACGGCGCGAGGTAATTTAGTTGGTGTGGTTACCAACGGTACAGCCGTTCTAGGGCTTGGAAATATTGGCCCGCTGGCATCTAAGCCAGTGATGGAAGGTAAAGCAGTACTGTTTAAAAAATTCGCAAATATTGATGTCTTCGATATTGAGATAGATGAGACAGACCCCGATAAACTAGTGGGAATTATTGCCGCACTGGAACCCACCTTTGGCGGCATAAATCTCGAAGATATTAAATCACCGGAATGCTTTGTGGTGGAAAAGAAACTGCGTGAGCGAATGAAAATTCCGGTGTTCCATGATGACCAACATGGCACTGCAATTGTCGCTGCAGCGGCCGTTTATAATGGTTTGCGCATAGTCGATAAAAAAATTGAAAATGTAAAATTGGTCGCTTCAGGTAGCGGCGCCGCGAGTATTGCTTGCATTGATTTGATGGTGAGCATGGGCTTGTCAAAAGACAATGTTACTGTCTGTGATCGCGGTGGCGTGATTTACCGGGGCCGTAGTGACGGCATGAACGAGTATAAGGAAAAATATGCGCGTGATACCGCGTTGCGCAATCTGGATGAAGCCATTGCCGATGCTGATATTTTTTTAGGCCTGTCGAGTGGCGGTATCTTGAAGCCGGAGATGGTGGCGAAAATGGCCGATAAACCACTAATTCTAGCGATGGCCAACCCCAACCCTGAAATTCTGCCGGAACAGGTCAGGGCGGTACGTTCTGACGCAATTATGGCCACTGGTCGCTCAGACTACCCGAATCAGGTTAATAACGTGTTGTGCTTTCCTTTTATCTTCCGTGGCGCACTGGATTGCGGTGCGACCACCATTAATGAAGAAATGAAAATGGCCTGCGTCAGAGCGATTGCCGATATGGCCCTGAAAGAGTCGCACGGAGATGTAGCAGAGGCTTATGTTGGAGAAGAACTTAAATTTGGCCCCGATTACTTAATTCCGAAACCCTTTGATCCGCGACTAATTGAAGAGTTACCAATAGCCGTTGTTAAAGCGGCAATGAAGAGTGGCGTGGCTTCACGTCCAATTGATGATTTACAGGCATACCGTGCCAAGTTACACAGCTCTATATGTCGTAGTGGTTTATTCATGCAGCCGATGATTGACGCTGCAAAAGTTGAATCGGAGCGGTTGGTCTATAGCGAAGGTGAAAACAGTGACGTGCTGCGTGCGGTACAGGCAGTGGTAGATGAAAATGTTGCCCGTCCTATTTTGATTGGTCGACCTGAAGTTATTCAGAGTCAGATTGAAAAAATTGGTCTTAGGATTCAAGAAGGGCGGGATTTTGAACTCGTTGATCCACAGGAAGGCGATCACCATGAAGAGTACTGGCAGTATTACCACGCTGCGGTAGGTCGTAATGGCGTATCAGTAGAGGCGGCCAAAAATACTATTCGTAGTAATTCCACCGTACTGGGCGCGGTGATGGTGGCCCGCGGTGAGGCCGACGGTTTAATTTGCGGAAAAGTGGGTCGCTTTGATTATCATCTACGTGATATTCGAGATGTGATTGGGCCGCAAGTACCAGGTCAGCACATATCCTCGTTGGCGGTTTTATTGCTCGATAGAGGACCTTTGTTTATAGCGGATCCTTTTCTAAGCATCGATCCGAGTGTTGAGGAAGTAGTGGAAATAACCAAATCGAGTATTGAGCGTGTCCGCAGCTTTGGTGTGACACCACAGGTTGCCTTGTTATCACATTCTAATTATGGGACGTCTAATGCGGCATCAGCAGTAAAAATGCGTAAAGCAGCTGCGATATTGCGTGAAACCATGGCTGATATTGAATTAGATGGCGAAATGCACGCTATGTCGGCAATGAATCAGGTATTACGGGACAAGACGTTTCAAGACTCAACTCTGCAAGGACAAGCCAATTTACTGATTATGCCCAACCTGGATGCGGCCAATATTGCGATGGGAATGATTCGTTCGGTAACCGATGCGATGCTGGTTGGCCCCTTTGTTTCAGGGTTGGCACAACCCGCGCACATTATGATCCCATCGATTACAGCACGAGGTATTTTTAACCTCAGTGCGGTGGCATCAACAGATAGCCATAAGCGCAAAGGTAAAATTCACATTTGATAATCTATGCTGTTTTAGCAATTGTTGGCCAAAGAACTTTTGAATAGGATCTGATTTCCTTTAAATAAATGGTTCGTCCGGGAGGTATCGTTATGCTGGAAGCTATTGCTGTATTGTTGGCATGTCAGCTAGTGGGAGAGTTAATCGTGATTTGGGCTGATTTACCGCTGCCTGGGCCGTTGATTGGCATGGCGATTATGTTTCTCGGTCTAGTAATTTATGGCAAGGTTCCTGAGTCGTTGGACAACGCGACAAAGGGGCTGCTAGATCAACTTTCCCTCCTATTTGTGCCCGCTGGTGTTGGTGTGATGACGCACTTAACATTACTGGGGGAGGAGTGGGTACCTGTTATAAGTTCTTTGGTCATCAGCACATTGTTAGCGCTTGGTGTCACGGGCGTTATGATGCAGAAATTGAGCGCCAGAACAGATAGAAAAATCAAGGGCGCGAAAAATGACAACTAACGTCGCGTCAATGTGGGTGTACCTCAGTACATCACCTTTATTGCACCTCACATTTACGATCACTTCTTTTGTATTTGCCAGATTGGTGTATCGGAAACTGGGCCGACCGGCATTACTTAATCCCGTTTTGATAACGGTGTTAGTGATTGTTGCGTTATTGACATGGACCAACACTTCCTACGAGGCTTATTTTGAAGGTGCGCAATTCGTGCACTTTTTATTAGGGCCTGCAACTGTAGCGCTCGCGATTCCTCTATATCGTCAAATAACACTGGTTAAGCGCTATCCTTTTGCCCTTACAGTTTCCATTGTTAGTGGCTCGCTAGCAGCAATGATATCGGCAGTTTTAATCGCAAAATTAGGTGACGTGGGGGAACAAACGCTGATATCTATCGCCCCTAAATCTGCAACGACACCTGTCGCAATGGGTATCGCAGAACAGTTGGGTGGCTTGCCATCGTTAACGGCAGTTTTGGTCATTTTGACGGGGATTGTAGGGGCTGCGATGGGCCCATGGTTATTGGATAAATTACAGGTCACCGACTCAGTTGCTCAAGGGTTAGCCATGGGGCTTGCTTCCCACGGCCTTGGCACTGGGCGAGCGGTTTTTATGAGTGAAGTTGCCGCTGCTTTTGCGGGGCTAGCTATGGGATTGAATGCATTGGTTACTGCTGTACTGCTTCCTCTACTTTGGCATTGGTTTATGTGAATGCTATAGCTGGCATCCTTAAAATTTGTTGGCTAGCCAGATTGTTGAATAGCTAAAAAGCCCTTAACCAAAGGAAGATTAGGAGAATGCTATGAGCGCGGTACTTTTTACCGAGTATGAGACAGCTAATGACAAGAAAATTGTCTGTGCGACCCTTAATTCCGAAAAAAGTCTTAACGCTCTGACATTGGAAATGATACGGCTGCTGGCATCAAAACTGCCAGAATGGCAAGCCAACCCAACTGTTGTGGCGGTGATCCTCGACGGTGCAGGAGAAAAAGCATTTTGCGCCGGTGGTGATGTTCGCGCGCTGTATATGGGAAGGACGGAGACAGGCGAAGAGGGGTTTTGCGAGAGCTTCTTTATCGAGGAGTATCAACTAGATTACGCTATTCATCGTTTCAATAAACCGCTAATCATTTGGGGCAGTGGTATCGTTATGGGCGGAGGTTTGGGCTTGATGGCTGGCGCCAGTTACCGAGTGTAACGGAGACCTCCCGTGTTTCTATGCCAGAGGTTAGTATCGGCTTTTATCCCGATGTTGGAGGCACCTGGTTTCTCAACAGGATGCCCGGTCGGCTCGGGCTGTTCTTAGGATTAACCGCCAGTACTATGAATGCTGCCGATTGCCGCTACGTTGGCCTGGCAGATTGTTTTGTCCGGAGTAACAAGCGCGGCTTAATGTTGAAGATGTTGCTTGAAATCCAGTGGGTGGAGGGGTTTAAAGAGCTGCATCAAGGAGTCAACACCGTACTGCGCCAACTGGAGAAAGAAAGTTTTTCTATCCAGCCAGAATCTCAGTTACTACAGCACTTTAACCAGATTAACGCACTGATGAACCATTACGATCTCAGCGATATCGTTAACGCGATTTTGCACCTTGAAACGGATGATTGTTGGTTGCAGCAAGTCAAAGCTACCGTTGAAAAAGGTAGCCCAGCAGCAATGGCGATGATCTTCTCTCAGCTTAAACGCGGCCGACATCTGTCGCTTAAACAGGTGTTTCAGACAGAGCTGAATTTGTCGGTCAACTGTGTCCGCAGTGGAAGAGTTTGTCGAGGGAGTACGAGCTTTATTGATAGACAAAGATGGTAAGCCTCGCTGGAAATACAAGAAGTTGTCCGAAGTGAATTCTGATTGGATTGAAGCGTTGTTTGAGAGTCCTTGGCAGGGAGAGCACCCGTTATCAGGGCTGTGAATCGCTACTGAATTGATAAGACTGCGTCGTAACTCAATGTCGTTCAACTATTTGTAAATCGAACAAGTATTGGCTCACTGTAAACTAAAAAATAAGGTAGTGATGACCATTTTAACTGAACGAATCGGACGAGTAGTAATTGCAAAAGATGCGGCTCAAGAAATTGTATTTTTTGGTAAGCTCGCAGTACTTGCAGCAACTGGAGCAGTACGCCGCGCAGAAGAGGCTAGTTTGAGCGAAGGTATTTCATTCAAGCGACATGCTTTCCATGCATAGTTTGCGACAGAAGATCAAAAAGAAGGTATGCGTGCCTTTGTCGAAAAACGTAAACCTGGGTTTAAAGGTAAGTAATAATTCAGGTTTCCCCTCCATCTATTTATTTCTTCTGCACAGGTTCGGTTTATCCGCTGGAGCAGATCAGTTTTTGAGGAGATTTTCATGCTTTCTGCCGCCCGTTTATTTTGCGCTTTGTTCTGCAGCTATGGCTTTTTAATTCTAGCAAACGGACTCTTTACAACCCTTTTGAGCCTGAGAATCAAAGCTGAAGGTTATTCGACCACCG
>Ga0209292_1004413_pt1 | contig 14873 bp, 11 predicted proteins | sample GOMGulsemesocosm_2_FD_184634 | JGI IMG/M metagenome (GOLD analysis project Ga0209292, IMG submission 184634) | Methane-oxidizing microbial communities from mesocosms in the Gulf of Mexico - GOM9C Gulf of Mexico (SPAdes) (version 2) | ecosystem: Environmental > Aquatic > Marine > Cold seeps... | reverse complement strand
CTAATAATACAAGGTTTTGATCGGCTGCACCACCTCGAACATTAAAGCCACTTGTTCCTTCACCAGAATTAGTTACCCCAGGAAGCATTTGAATAGATTTTAGTACATCAATTTCTCCTAAAACGGCTGGCATTTTTTTTATAGTTCCTATTTTTAATTTGGAAACACTCATTTGAGGTTTTCTAATACTTACTAACTCAGTATCATTGGTTGTAATAACAACTTGATTCAAGGCTGTTGAAGATTCGGATATTTCAAAGGTTAGTTTTTGATCTTTATCCAATATAATTTCTTGATTCATATCAGCATATCCTAAATACGAAACTACTAGGCTATATGTTCCTTTTGGAGCTGTTATAGAGAAGAAGCCATATTCATTACTCATTACACCAATAGTGGTGTTTTTTAAATAGACAGATGCTCCAAAAACAGATTCTCCATTACTAGCATCTTTGATGACGCCACTAATAGTATATTTTTCTTGAGCTGATAAAATGGATGTGAATAAAAGAAATAATAATACTAATTTTTTCATTTTAGTTTTTATTTTAAAACACGGCAAACTTAGGAATATTAAGACTGTTTATCGCTTCTCCTTGAAGGATGACACCTTTTATAGGTGTTTCCTTGTAAGTTGGCACTCTTAATTTTGATCAAAAAAAGATATGTTCAAATAGATAATAAAACTAACAATTAGATTTTACAGTAATTATAATACTCCTACTGGAGATTAAAAAGTAATACTTATTTAACTGGTTTACAAAGAAGATGAGCTACTTAAATAATTAAAGGACTCGTAAATGATAAAGGTGTTGATTATGGATAGCATACTTTATTCACATGCTTCCCAAATCGAGTCCTTTGGAACAGGAGCTGTAATTTTAATTGATTCTTTTTTTACAGGATGCATAAATTCAAGATGTCTGGCGTGTAAATGAATACTAGCATCTTTATTACTCCTTTTTGCCCCGTATTTTAAATCTCCTTTTATATGACAACCAATAGTAGTTAACTGACAGCGTATTTGATGATGTCTTCCTGTTTCTAAATTAATTTCAAGTAGATTATAATTATCTAAAGTTTTTAATAATTCGTAATGTAGAATTGCTTTTTTAGAACCCTCTACCTCTTTTTTAAAAGCAGTAGATTTATTGTTTTTGGGATTCTTCTTCAGCCAATGTTCTAAAGTATCTTTCTGCTTTGGAGGAGCATCTTTTACAACAGCCCAATATGTTTTATGAGCAGTTTTATCTGCGAATAATTTATTTAATCTTGGTAGTGCTTTTGATGTTTTTGCAAATACAACAATACCAGTAGTTGGACGGTCTAAACGATGTACTACACCTAAAAACACATTACCCTCCTTATTATACATCTCTTTAAGGTATTCTTTTACAATATCTGGTAAAGGTTTATCTCCCGTTTTATCTCCTTGTACTAAATCTCCTGCACGTTTATTGATGACAATTATATGATTGTCTTCAAAGAGCACTTGAAGGTTGTTTTTAGTACTTAGTACCTTAATATTTTGATCTTTTGAGCCGATGATGTGAGAATATTAAAATCTAATATTGTTCGTCTTTATTTGGGAAGTCAACCGACTTTACATCCTTACAATATTGACCAATAGCATCAGTCATTTCTTCATATAAATTCATGTAGCGTCTTAAAAAACGTGGGTTAAATTCATGAGTCATTCCAACCATATCATGGGTAACCAAAACTTGTCCATCAACTCCGCTACCAGCACCAATACCAATAACAGGAATTGTTAAGCTATCAGCAACTTCTTGTGCTAATTTAGCAGGAACTTTTTCTAATACTAAAGCGAAACAACCAATTTTTTCCAACATTAAAGCATCTTTCTTTAATTTTTCAGCTTCTTCTTCTTCTTTTGCTCTTACAGTGTATGTTCCGAACTTATATATTGATTGTGGTGTTAATCCTAAATGTGCCATTACCGGAATACCCGCATTTAAAATACGTTTAACAGATTCTTTTACTTCTTTTCCTCCTTCGAGTTTTACTGCATGTCCTCCAGATTCCTTCATGATTTTAATAGAAGAGCGTAGCGCTTCTTTAGGGTCTGATTGGTAGCTTCCAAAAGGTAAGTCAACAACAATTAAAGCTCTTTTAGCAGCACGAACTACAGAAGAGGCGTGGTAAATCATTTGATCTAATGTGATAGGCAAAGTTGTTTCGTGACCAGCCATTACATTAGAAGCAGAATCTCCTACTAAAATAACATCTGTTCCAGCACCATCAACAATTTTTGCCATGGTATAATCATATGAAGTTAACATAGAGATTTTCTCTCCATTTTTTTTCATATCGATTAAAGACTTTACAGTTACTCTTTTGTATTCTTTTTTTGCTACTGACATTTTAGTATGTTTTATAAATACAAAATTAGTAATTTAGTTTAGCAAATAGTCCATTGTCGTTTAAAAGAATGTTAAAATATATTTTAAGGAATGATAATTGATTAGTTTTGAGTGTAATCAAATAAATAGAAAATGAAATTACAAATAGTACTTATAGTAATGTTATTTACGACATTAGGTTTTTCGCAAACAGATGAAGAATATAAAGTTAAATATGCAATAGATACTTTTTTTGATGGTTTTCATCAATCTGATTCTTTAAAAATGAAATCTGTAATGCATCCAAACATGTTATTGCAGAGTATTCAACCAAATAAAGAAGGGAAAGAAGCTTTAGTAAATCAAAATGTAAGTGGCTTTCTAAAATTGGTGACGCAGTATGCTAAAGTTAGAAATTGGGAAGAAGAATTACAATCCTTTGATTTTAAAATTGATGGAAATTTGGCGCAAGTGTGGTGCCCGTACAATTTTTATTTAAACGGAATGTTAAGTCATTGCGGTGCAAACTCATTTCAACTATTTTATGCGGATGAGCAATGGAAAATAGTATCGATTTTAGATACGAGACGTAAAAACTGTGGAAATTAATTTTAGTAATGAAAAAACGATTGATAATATTATCTGATCTCTGGGGGTATTCAAAAAATGATTGGATTAATTTTTATTTTAGCTCTTTAGAAACGGATTTTGATATTACTTACTATGATTGTTGTGAATTAGGAGCAGTTGATAAAACCGTATTTATAGAAGAAGAACTTCATACTCAATTTATCAATCACGGAATTAATACTGCAGTAGAAAAGTTAATTGCAATAGAGCCTAATGAAATTGATGTTTTGGCATTTAGTATTGGCGGAACAATCGCATGGAAAGCAGCTTTAAAGGGATTGAGAATTAATAAAATTTTTGCAATATCGACTACTAGGTTACGACATGAATTAAACAAACCTTCTTGTGAGATCAATCTAATCTATGGTGAACTTGATCCTTTTAAACCTACTAGAGAATGGTTTGAAAAAATGAACCTAGACTGTAATATCATAAAAAGTTTTGGTCATGAAGTATATCGTGATAATAGTAACATAGCTAGTTTATGTGCCGAAATAAAAAAGTAAATCAACATTTTCAGTCTTCTAACAATCCGCCATATTCACAGAAATTGCTAATCCCCCTTCAGAGGTTTCTTTATACTTTAAACTCATATCTTTAGCGGTTTCCCACATAGTGTCAATTACTTTATCTAATGGTACTTTTACATGAGCAGGGTCTCTATCTAAAGCCATTTCTGCAGCATTAATCGCTTTTATGGCTCCCATGGAATTACGTTCAATACATGGTATTTGTACTAAACCTCCAATGGGGTCACAGGTTAATCCAAGGTGGTGTTCCATAGCAATTTCAGCTGCAATTAAAACTTGTGCTGACGATCCTCCTAATAATTCACATAATGCAGCAGCTGCCATTGCTGATGACACTCCTATTTCTGCTTGACAACCACCCATAGCAGCTGATATGGTAGCGTTCTTTTTGAACAAACTTCCTATTTCTCCAGCAACTAATAAAAATTGTTTGATGTGTTTAAAATCAGCATTATGATTTTCAATGGTTAGGTAATACATTAAAACTGATGGTATCACTCCTGCGCTTCCGTTCGTAGGAGCAGTAACTATTCTACCTAAAGCAGCATTTACTTCATTTACAGCTAAGGCATAACAATCTACCCATTTTAATATTTCTCGAAATTTAACTTCAGTTTTTCTGATGCTCTGCATCCAATTTTCTGGATTATTGTAATCGAAGCTCTTTTTTAATTTTTTATGTAAGTCGAATGCTCTACGACGAACATTTAATCCTCCAGGTAAAAAACCTTCGGAGTGGCATCCTATATAGATGCATTCTTGCATTGTATTCCAAATACGTAATAATTCGGTGTCTATTTCTTCTTCAGTGCGTAATGCTTTCTCATTTTCTAAAACGATTTCTGAGATAATTTTATTTTCTTTAGTGCAATAAGTTAACAATTCTTTTGCTCTTTGAATAGGGTATGGGAAGTCTAATTGTTCTTTAGTAGAGCTGGTTTTTGAATCCTCTTCTTTAATTACAAAACCACCTCCAATAGAGTAAAAAGTAGATTCAATGGTTCTATTGTCTAACGTAGTTCCTTTAAAAGTTATTCCGTTAGAATGAAACGGCAAAAACTCTTTGTTAAAAATAATCTGTTTTGTTTCAAAAAGTAAAGCGCGTTCTCCATTAAAATCTAAGGTATTAGTGCTTTTGATATTATCAATAATCCCTTGAATGTCTTCTATCGGAACATATTCAGGGTCAGCACCACTTAAACCTAGCAATACTGCCAAATCGGTTGCATGTCCTTTGCCTGTAAGTGATAAGGAACCATATAAATCTATTTGAATGGCAATAATATTATTGAATTCATTGGTGTTTTTTAATTCTTTTATCCATCGTTCAGCGGCACGCCAAGGACCAAGAGTGTGAGAACTGGAAGGTCCTACACCAATTTTTAACATGTCGAATACACTAATAAATCCCATAATAAATAATTCAGTCGGCTAAGCTAATTAAAAAAACAAAGTTTACTAAGGTTATTTATCGCTTAACAAAATAAAGATAAAATGTTATATTCTTTTAACTTACTAAATAGTTGATTAAACAACAAGCAGTCAATTGATTTATAATAATAAAAAACACTTAAAATTACTAGTATCCCAAGAAAAGATATTTTTATCCCAAACACTACAATAGAATTTGAAAAATTCGTATTTTTAAAAGAATATGAATTAATATACTATTTCATTATAGACTAATCAAATAAATGATGGTTATAGATTAGTCGGTTTTTTATTAAAGTATAGTATTTAGGCTGATTCTTATTATTTGGTAATATGAGTATTTTAAATATTAAATCATTCTTCACGTTAGTTTTTTGTTTTCTTCTTAGTAAAGCGTCTTCTCAGGACCTTAATTCAGAAGTGAATTTTAAATCGTTAGATGCTAATGAAAAAATATCATTTTATAAGGGTTTAACCGATTCAATTAAAATTAAGAACAGTAGTCTTCTAATTAATAATTTCAACGAAAGTACTAATGAAATCAAAAATAGTACTACTTTATTTCAAGTAAAACTTGCTATAGGGGAATTGAATTATTTAGCAGGTGATTATATTCAAAGTGTAAACCTACTGAATAGAATCTTAGATGATAAAAAGAATAATTTAACGGCATCAGACAGTATGTTGATATATGATAACTTAAAAAAGTCGTATTACAAACTGTATTTGTATCCTGAGATATTCGAAGTCAATTCAAAAATTCAAAAGCTGATAAATAATGGAGTTGAATATCCATTATGGAGCTATAATATGAATAGTAAGCTTTATGCGAACCTTTATCAGTTTGATAAGGCAGTTTTAGCTTTAAAAAAAGAAATTAAGGAACTTAAAAAGTCTAAAAATAGAGATTCCTTAATTATACCGTCTGCTTATAATGATTTAGGGTATTATTATTTTTCTTCAAAAAAACATGATAGTGCATTAGTGAATTTTCATAAATCTCTAGAATACGCAAATAAGTCTTTAAAGAGCACAAGTAGTGAACAGTATAAACAAATAAACGCGGTTGTAAAAGGGAATATAGCTGGGATTTATGTTAATAGAAAAATGTTCAATGAAGCAATCCCCTTACTTTTAGAAGATGTAGCAGTAGGAATAAAATCCAAATTAAATTTAGGGAGTACTGTTCATAGTTATAATTTATTAGCTACATGTTATTTAGAATTAGGTGATTTTGAAAAAGCAAATGAAATATTTAATAATATAAAGCCTTTTGTTGTTGAGTTGTCAGATAACCCTTCGCTAGTGGGCTATTTAAAAAATAAAGCAAATTATTATAATAAAATCCAAAATAGTGATTCTTCAAGTTATTATTATAAAGAAGCTTTTAAGGTGAAAGATTTTATTGATACAAAAGGGAAGAATCAAATTCTTGCTAGTAACGAATTAATTTATAGTATAACTGAAGAGCACCGTCTTTTAGAAAAACATGAAGCCGACTTGAAAAATCAAGAAATACGGTTAAAAAATGCTCAAAAAAACGCACTAATATTCTTTGCTGTAATACTCTTATTATTACTTGTATTGAGTTTATTCAATAGTTATAAACTTAAGAAAAGCAGAAAAGAAGTCCGTGAAAAAAATAAAGAAATTACGCTTAAAAATAAGCAAGTTAAAATAGCGCTATCAGAAAAGGAAGTGTTGTTAAAAGAAGTACATCATCGGGTTAAAAATAATTTACAAGTAATTTCTGGCTTGCTGGAGTTACAAAATATATCGGTTACTGATGAAAGTGTAAAGTTGGCATTAAAAGAAGGGCAAAACAGAATTCAATCGGTAGCCTTAGTGCACAAAATGATGTATCAATCAGAGAATGTGAGTAAAGTAAACATGCAAAAGTATTTAAAAGAGTTACTTCAAGTATTACAAATGTCATATGCAAATTCACAAAAAAACATTAAAACTGTAGTTAACGCCGAAGGAATTGATTTTGATGTTACATTGGCTGTTCCTATAAGTTTAATTGTAAACGAAGCAGTTTGTAATGCTTATAAACACGCCTTTGATAATAAAATATCTGGTAACATAGAAGTAGGAATTATAAAAGAAAGAGAAGCTAGATATATTCTAACAATTAGTGATGATGGAGTTGGCTTACCTGAGGGGTTTGATGTTAAAAAGTTGAAATCAATTGGTTTTGATTTGATTCATGGATTAGCAAGACAGTTAAAAGGAAAGTTAGCAGTAAACAGTACCTCAGGAACAGAAATTAAAATAATATTTTCAAGCACAACATAAAAATGGAAGAAGCAGTAAAAATATTGATTGTTGAAGATGAATATATCACAGCCAAAACACTATCTAATTTTCTAGAAGCCTCAGGGTATACTGTAGTAGGTTGTGCTATGGATATTAACGAAACGTTATCTTATTTAAAAAATACTGCTATTGATTGTGTTATTTTGGACATCAATTTAAATGATGAAAAGGATGGAGTTTGGATAGCGAATCATATAAAAGAAAATTACCAAATTCCTTTTATATTTTTAACCGCTTATACGGATAAGGATACCATAACTAGAGCTGTAGAGGCAAGTCCATTTGGTTTTTTAGCAAAACCATTTCAGAAAGTAGATCTTTTTTCGGCTGTAGAAATTGCTCTTCATAAGCATAATGAATTAAGGCTGCTTAAAAATGATTCTACAGTTAAGGAAGATACCCATGTAAAAACAGTGTTTTTAAAAAATGTAGACAGGTTTGACAAGGTTACTATTGACGATATCTGTTTTATAGAATCTCAAAAGAATTACTTGTTAATTCACACCCATACAATGGTGTATAAACACAGAGCAACTCTAAAGGAGTTTATTGAAATGTTACCACAAACGGATTTTGTAAAAACGCATAGGGCTTTTTTAATTAATAAGGATAAAATTACTTCAGTAGATAAATCAAATCATATCATAAATGTTTTAAGTTTTGATATACCTGTCTCTAAGGCTTTTAGGTCGGAAGTGTATCGAAAAATCAATTTAAATTAATGCTAACGGAATTTCATCCCAATAAATATACTGATTATCCCTCATGTAGTAGTGAAACCAGCTTTTAACAGTATTTTTGAAGTATAATTTTAAAGGTAAAGCATAATTACTAAGATTGTATTTAATTTTTTCGGGTAATTAAATTAAATATTACAATCGAAGTGTTAAAGGTTTTTGATTAATTCACATTTAGTCCTTAATTATGGTTTACGATGACTTGTTATAATAACTTTTTGAAAATTGGGATTTAAAGTTAATTCGGGTATTAATTTTAAAAACAAGTCATTAATTAATCTAAAGGAGCGCTATATTTAGCGCTCTTTTTTTTAAAAAATAATGGCGAATGTGTCTTTAGTACTTAGTATGTAATGAGTTAGTTACACTCGCCTTGCTTTTTTAGGTTTTCTTATCCCTAAAAAACATCATTATATCCCAAATGTTGTCATAGTTTTTTGATTAAGTGTAATTATGCACAACCCTTAATTATAAATAACAATGAAAAAACTATTAATTTTAGTTTTTCTATTGCCAACATTTTTATTTGCCCAAGTTGGTATTGGAACTACTACTCCTAATGCGAGTTCTGCATTAGAAATTTCATCTACAGATACAGGTATTTTAATACCTAGAATGACCCAAGTACAAAGAAATGCGATACCAACACCAGCAACTGGGTTATTGATTTACCAAACTGATAACTCGCCAGGATTCTATTATTATACAGGTGTAATATGGACAACCTTTGGAGGAGCAGATAATGATTGGACTATGCATGCTAATGGTACTGATATGTATAATGCAAATACAGGAAATGTTGGCGTTGGAACCAATGCTCCTACTACAAAGTTTCATATAGAGGACACTGGAGCTGCTAGTAGTCTGTTAAATCAAGATTTCGAAACATCCTTAGCGCCAATAACAACTGGAGGTTCTGCCAATTGGGCTATTCAGAGTACTAATGTAAATGGAGGTGCTAATGCTTCCGGTTCTGGAGTAATAGCAGATTCTCAAACTTCTTTTATGGAGTATACTGTTATAGTTCCTGCTGGAGGTGCTACTTTAAGTTTTTATTATGAAGTTAGTAGTGAAACTAGTTATGATTATTTGCGTTTTTATATAGATGGCGTTCAGCAAAATCAATGGTCTGGTTCTGTTCCGTATACACAACAAACCTATGTTTTAGCAACTGGAACGCAAACTCTACGTTGGGCTTATGAAAAAGATAGTTCGCAAAGTAATGGTAACGATGCAGCCTATATAGATGATGTGCTAATTACAACTTCTGCTCCAGCAGCAATAAGAATTGTAGATGGGAATGAAGGTGCAGGAAAGGTGTTGGTTTCTGATACTAACGGTAATGCTTCTTGGCAAGCACTAACGAATAGTAGTATTAGTGACATTCCTTTACTAGCTTCTTTTCAAGGAATGGAAATACCAATTTGTGATAATGTAGGGGTTGGAACTACTGGGAATTTTAATATTACCGTTAAAGGAGTTGTAACTACTGTTAATTGGGAAGTATTAGTACAGAATACCGCCATAGGTACTACTGCAAATATATCTGGTAATGATGTACTATTAGCTCCTTTTAATGCAGAACGACTTCAAGTGAGGTATGATTTTATGCCTGCCTTACCTTTTACTCCTAGTGGACTAATATTTACTGCAAATAACACCAGTTCTTATCCGGATACCTTTAGTTTAAATTATGCCGCTAAATCGGGTGCTTCTATAACTATGAACATAACCAGAACAGATAAGTTTGGTGATCATGTCGGTGGATCAGTAAATTGTTGGAGAGGACAGTTTTATTTTGATGTGTTAATGACTGATTAGAAAATGAAATCACCCCTTAATTATAATTGATAATGGCTTGTTGTGATAACTTTTTTTAGGTTTTAAGGTTAAATCGGGTTTAATTTTAATAACAAGTCATTATATCATTTAAAGGAGCACTATTTTTAGCGTTCCTTTTTTGTTTAAAAAAACTAATTAATAATATTATTTCATAATGGACAAATGATTATTTCTTTAAGTATTTAATAGGTGTAGCTAAAATTCAGTAATCATTTGTTTATGTACTAGATAACTCATTAAAAGGGATAATACCGCCTATAATTATTTATAGGCGGTTGCTGTTTACTTAAGGGGGATGTTATTGAATGAGTATTTTTAAATTTTTTTGTTCATCATTTGTTTTGATTGATAATAAATACAAGCCATTGGAATAACTTGAAGTGTTTATGGTAATGATTTCATTTCCATGGGAAGCGATGGTGTTTATTTGCCTTCCATTCATATCTTTAATATAAACACTGATTTCTTCATTTAAAAGAGAACAATCCAGATAAACTTTATTATTGTTAACTGGGTTAGGATAGAGTTTAATTAAATTGTTTAGTTGATAATCATTAACAGCTAAAGAATTTATTTGAATACAATTTGAAATGCTAATACAACTATTTTCTGTTATTTGAACGGCATAGGTACCATTAGTTATAGGTATATAAGTTTGATTCGTTTCACCATCTATAAATGTATTTCCGTTATTACAATCTACCCATTGATAATTAGGACCAGTTAAATTAGCTGATAATGTATTGTTGCTATTAGTAATTGTATAGCTCGGGTTAGTAGCATATGTACATGTTCTTAATTTGTATTGTTCTATTTCTGATTCTGTCATATGATGAATATTATTGGCAGGAGCAGCATTTATAGTATAATAATAGAAAGCCTCAGAATCAGTTTGACTTAATCCCATGGCCACATAATAGTTAATGTATGGCAAGTGGTTGGCGTGTCCAACCGGAAAACTAGTAGCGCTATTAGTACCATCACTCCATGAGTGAACACCAACTTCAGCACCGGTATCAATTATTCGTTTGTTACCTGCAAAAAACATATCGGTTGCTCCAGAAGCAATAAAGGCATCTTTATTATAAGCGTTTACAGCAGGTAAATAAGTGGTGTAACCTCTATTCTTTAGTTTTTGAGCTGCTAGTAAATTAGCGGTATCGTCATCACTACCTGGCATTTGCATAAAAACCAAAGTGCTTACATTAGGGTAATTATCAATAAAGGTTTGGGTAACTGTAGGCGTTGAACTATCAATTACACCATGTAAAACAGCAAATTTTGAAGTGTTACTAGGGACCTCAAAGCGTAAAGGGGCATTTTCATTAAGTGTTAAAGTATTTAAATAAGTACTTAAGCTTGTTATTTCTGGAGTACAATCACAACTCTCAGGTGTGGTTTGGGCTTGTGTGGCATAACTTATGAAAACAATAAGGAATAGGAATACTTGTGATAAGGGGAATTTATTCTTCATATCTAAAAAAATTAATTAATTACATTTTCATAGATATGGTATATAGAAAAAACTATACAAACTTAGTTAATACACCCTCCCGATTTCTTCCATATGTTAGAGGGTAATTTGATTACAACATAAATTCACTTCAAATATATAAAATTATTTTTAATACTGACACCATGTCATATTTTTTCTCTTGGCATACAAATTGACATTAGCTAATCGTAAAAGTTAAACGAATACATAATTTAATATAATAAAGATGAGTAAAATAATTGGAATCGATTTAGGTACAACAAACTCTTGTGTTTCTGTAATGGAAGGTAATGAGCCAGTAGTAATACCTAATGCAGAAGGAAAAAGAACAACTCCGTCTGTAATTGCTTTTGTAGAAGGTGGAGAGATTAAAGTTGGAGATCCTGCGAAAAGACAAGCGGTAACAAACCCAACAAAAACTGTTGCTTCTATCAAACGTTTTATGGGAAATAAATTCTCTGAATGTGCTACAGAAATTAGCAGAACTCCTTACAGTGTTGTAAAAGGAGATAATGACACTCCTCGTGTTGATATTGACGGACGTTTATATTCTCCACAGGAATTATCAGCAATGACACTTCAAAAAATGAAGAAAACTGCTGAAGACTATTTAGGAACTGAGGTAACAAGAGCTGTAATTACAGTTCCTGCATACTTTAATGATGCACAACGTCAAGCTACTAAAGAAGCTGGTGAAATTGCTGGTTTAAAAGTTGAAAGAATAATCAATGAGCCTACTGCAGCAGCATTAGCTTATGGTTTAGACAAAGCTGATGAAGACAAGAAAATAGTTGTTTATGATTTAGGAGGAGGAACATTTGATGTATCTATCTTAGAATTAGGTGACGGTGTTTTTGAAGTATTAGCTACAAATGGTGATACTCACTTAGGTGGGGATGACTTTGATCAAGTTTTAATCGACTGGATGGCTAATGAGTTTAAAGCAGAAAATGGAGACATGGATTTAACTAAAGATCCAATGGCTTTACAACGTTTAAAAGAAGCTGCTGAAAAAGCGAAGATTGAATTATCTGCTTCTACACAAACAGAAATTAACTTACCATATATTACTGCTGATGCTTCAGGGCCTAAGCACTTGGTAAAAACATTAACGAGAGCTAAATTTGAGCAGTTAGCTGACGATTTAGTAAAGCGTTCAATGTTACCATGTAAAAAAGCATTAAAAGATGCAGGAATTTCTTTATCAGAAATTGATGAGGTTATTTTAGTAGGAGGGTCTACACGTATTCCTAAAATCCAAGAAGAAGTTGAAAAGTTCTTCGGTAAGAAGCCGTCAAAAGGAGTTAATCCGGATGAGGTTGTTGCTGTAGGTGCTGCTATTCAAGGTGGTGTGTTAACAGGAGATGTTAAGGATGTATTGTTATTAGATGTTACTCCATTAGCTTTAGGTATTGAAACTATGGGAGGTGTAATGACTGCTTTAATTGAGTCTAACACAACTATTCCTACTAAGAAATCACAAGTATTCTCTACGGCAGCTGACAACCAGCCATCAGTAGAAATTCATGTAATTCAAGGTGAGCGTCCAATGGCTACTGATAACAAAACTATCGGTCGTTTCCATTTAGATGGATTACCACCAGCACAAAGAGGAGTTCCTCAAATTGAAGTAACTTTTGATATTGATGCAAACGGAATCATCAAGGTTTCTGCAACGGATAAAGCTACTAACAAATCTCAAGATATTCGTATTGAAGCATCTTCAGGTTTAACAGAAGAGGAAATTGCTAAAATGAAGCAAGAAGCTGAAGAAAATGCTGAAGCGGATAAAGCTAAGAAAGAAACAGTTGAAAAATTAAATGAAGCTGATGCAATGATTTTCCAAACGGAAAACCAGTTGAAAGAATTTGGTGATAAATTATCTGATGATAAAAAAGCACCAATTGAAGCTGCGTTGACTGAATTAAAAGCTGCTTACGAAACTAAAGATGTTGCAACAATTTCTCCAGTGTTAGATAAAATTAACGAAGCATGGAAAGTTGCATCTGAAGAGATGTATAAAGCACAAGCTGAAGGTGGAGCTGCAGGAGCAGAACCTCAAGCAGAAGCTGCTAATGAAACAGAAGATGTACAAGATGTAGACTTCGAAGAAGTAAAGTAAGCAGAGAATACATTTTTTTTAAAATGTAGTGAATCGCTTATCCCGAAATTTTACGACGATAGGAATAAAGTATTTGGGATCTTTACAAAGATAATTAAAAGGACTTTCTTAATTGAGAGTCCTTTTTTTGTTATTTGAGTTTTTTTTAAATGTAGTGAATCACTTATCCCGAAATTTTACGACGATAGAATTAAAATATTTGGTAGCTTAACAGAGTAATAAGTATAAAAAAGAGGTAACCTAGGTTACCTCTTTTTTTGTTTACTATAATGAGTATTCATCTATTTTTAGGTAATCCATACCTGAAAGAAGCTGTTATATCCCATAATTAAGAATGTAAGAGTGTAAAAATTATTTTTGCATGAATTTTAAGTTTACCTTAAACTGTTAAATACACACCAAATGAATTACAAGCTAGAAATATGTTCTAATTCAACTCAATCTGCACTTAATGCACAATTAGCAGGAGCAAAAAGAGTAGAGTTATGTGATAACCTATGGGAGTCAGGAACTACACCAAGTTTCGGTTCAATTAAAAAAGCTAGAGAAGTACTCTCTATAGAATTATTTGTGTTGATACGACCAAGAGGTGGTGATTTTGTATATTCTGATCTTGAGTTTGATATAATGAAAGAGGATATTATTGCATGTAAAAAACTAGGAGTAGATGGTATCGTTTCTGGGGTATTAAATTCCGATAATACAATTGATATTGATAAGACTAAGGAACTAATTGAATTGAGTAAACCGTTGCCTTTTACGTTTCACCGAGCTTTTGATATTACACCTGACTTATTTCAATCATTAGAGGAATTAATGTCGTTAAAAGCTGATCGTGTGTTAACTTCTGGTGGATTAAATAATGTAACGAAATCTATTGAAATGATATCTAAATTAAATGAAATAGCTGAAGGGGAAATTGGTATACTTCCCGGTGGAGGAATTGATGAAAATAATATTCAAGATTTATTTACTACTGGCTGCTCAGAATTTCATTTAACGGGAAATGAAATATGTAAAAGCCAAGCACAAAAGGTGTCTCTTAAATTGAATGGGACGAACACTATACCAGAAAGTGATTACCTTCAATCTTCTGTAAAAAAAATTCAAAAGGTACTTTCAAAACTAGAAAGTCACTTTAATTAGAGAAGAGAGGAATCAAATTAATTATAATATATTTAGGCAAATCAGAAATGAGAAATACACTAGTTATCTTAATAGTATTATGTATCACTTACGGATGTAAGGAAAAAATTGATACTGAGATTATAAAAAAAGAACTTCCAAGAATTGCTATTGCTGGATTAGCGATAGAATCAAGTACTTTTTCTCCAGCTTTAACTCATGAAGAGGCCTTTCATGCTAGAGTAGGAGAAAATATTTTTTCTTACTACCCATTTTTTT
>Ga0209292_1004412_pt1 | contig 14876 bp, 14 predicted proteins | sample GOMGulsemesocosm_2_FD_184634 | JGI IMG/M metagenome (GOLD analysis project Ga0209292, IMG submission 184634) | Methane-oxidizing microbial communities from mesocosms in the Gulf of Mexico - GOM9C Gulf of Mexico (SPAdes) (version 2) | ecosystem: Environmental > Aquatic > Marine > Cold seeps... | reverse complement strand
ATCTGCGACCTGAGATTATCATCGCCATAGTGACTGGCAACTGCGCTCTCGTCCATCGTGCTCATTTGTGGCCCCCGTTTCTTCGCGTGAAGTTAGTCTATCAATTTTACGGTGTTTGGGAAATATCTTTGCCACTAACAGCTAGCCAGTCGTCGGGTGGTTCTAACTGTTTTCGCGGTTAGGCCGGTTAGATGGGATTATTTGGGGGGGCGTGGAGATCTGGGTGACACCGGAAGGAGCTTAGTTCAAAATGTGCAAAATAACGCATGTTAGAGCCTTTTTAGCCAATTTCGCAAGCAAAGCCGGCGATGCTGGATGAGAGCCCTGTATGAAAAAGCTTGGCAGATGACGGTACCCGCCCGTAGGCTCTGGTATCGGGTTCTCAAGCCGAGAGCGCCGGGCAAAAGAATGCGTTCTGCTTGAAGAGCGATAGATATGGGGAAATATGATGAAACTTTTCAGACCACTTCTTTGTAGCACAGCACTGACACTGGCCCTTCTGGCCGGGCCGCTAACGACACCCGCAGCGGCGGATGCTCATTTGGATGCAACCGATGACATTCATTGGATGATGACACTTGATTTGGCGGATGATCAGGATGCGGCCTTCGATGCCTTAATGGCCGATATGGTCGTCGCCGCGAAGGGTGAAGCCGGTACCAAAAACTATGAATGGCACCGCAATGGCAACGCGGTACATATCTATGAGCGCTTTGAGACCAACGGCGACGCAGGCATTCACCTTGGCAATTTTGGCGCTAACTTCGCAGAGCGGTTCCTCGCCATTCTGACACCAACTGGGTTGGAGGTTTATGGACCAGCTGAGGGGGGCGTTCGCGAAGGGTTAGCGGGATTTGGAGCGGTTTTTTATGATCAAGTTGGCGGCTTCGCACGTTAAGCCCTACACTGACATGTCGAGCTCAGCAGGTGCGCAATCGCCGCACTTGCTGCTTTCAGAACGTTAAGCCGACTATGGATCGATACTAGGAAGTTGAGAAGTTGCTCAGATCTCCTAGTTAATATCCCTCATTGAGTTTGAGCAATAATGGCCGCCTGAGAATTGGGATTGGGGAACCCCCTCTGTGCGTGTGGGAGAGTGTTAATTTCATTTGGTTGGCCGGTGCCCTTCGAACAAAGCCCGGAGCTCAGAAATTTCACGCTGAACACGTTCACGGAACGGCCGCACGCGTTTTGTCCGGTGCAAATCCCGGTGATAAACCTGCCACAATCCCAGATCATGTTGAGGTCGGGGCCTCGAAGTCGCGTCAAGCCTAGTTCACTATCCCCCATAAAACAGGGGAGATAGGCCAATCCGGCCCCTGCCTTAAGCGCGGAAAGTGTCAGCAGGGTGTCATCGACATAAAACTTATGATCTTGGTCCAGACATGCATCTTTTCTCTAGGAGATATTGGAGGCACAACACTCAATGCCCAGCCATTTTCTTTCTATCTCACCAGACTGCACTTGGGAGTAATGATCCCGCGCCCCTTAGACGGCTGAGGTAACCGTTGCCAGCCTAGTTCCAATCAATGTGCCTAGGGGGGGGTGGTCAGTTTGATGGCGATATCCGCGTCACGTACTGCAAGCTTCACGAATTTATTTGTTACCATCAAGTGAAGCACAATTTTTGGATATGCAACGCTAAAGATTGTGATCATTGGCATAAGAATTGTGGAGGCCATGTTATTGATGACTAACACACGTAACTCGCCCGCGGTATTCTTATTCAGTTCCGTTTGGGACTCCTCGAATTTGAGAACCTCGATCTCAATTTTATGGGCTGACAATTGCAGCGCTTCTCCAGATTCGGTCAACTCATAGACGATTTTTTGCGTTCAATCAGACGTGTATTCAGTTGCTCCTCCAAGGATCGCAACTGCTTAGAAACGGTCGGGTGCTGAACGCCAAGGCGCTTGGCAGCACCGCTTATTGAGCCAGCGCGGGCGATGGCCAAAAATACTCTCATATCATCCCATTGTATTTTCTACCATCCGGGCTTGTGCATTTTTGCATATTCAGCGTCGAAATTATGCGAATTGTCTCAAGTTTGAAGGGATGCCACGACTAAAGCAACAAAAATGCACAGCGAGAGAGGGGCCATGAATGTTAGAAAAAGGATCTTTGATCCCGTCGCGTTTAAAGAGACAACGCGCAATCTATGGGACTGCGCGGTTGTGTCATGGAACCGTTGGGCAGCTTTTCTGTCTCGCTGGCTGGGCCCGGCAACCGAGTTGATGCTGGATATGGCGAATGTTCAAAAAAGCAGGCGTGTCTTGGATGCTGCCGCTGGCGCCGGGGATCACACTTTGGCCGCAGCGCGGCGTACCGGTCCATCTGGTTTCGTTTTGGCCACGGACCTATCCCCCGCAATTTTGGAATATGCAGCCATCAAGGCCAAGCTCGCCGGGTATCAAGAGGTCGATGGTGCCGTTATTGGCTGCACTCTGTACCTTAGATGCATTATCATTGATGCGGATGGAACCATTGCGAATAACCACCGTAAACTGATGCCCACAAATCCTGAATGTATGGTCTGATATTCCAACAGATATCCCACATTACAATGAGTTGTTTCCTAATAAAGACGAATGGGTGACCTCTAGTGATGCTGTGGTCTATAAGCACCTTTGGTGGAGTGCATGCTCGCCCAATGCATCAGGAAAAGGCCTGCTGATGGCCGATATCGATGTTGAGGCCGCGCGATCATCCCAACGTAAATTCGATGCCAGTGGGCATTATACAAGCCCAGATATTTTCAATCTAACAGTCAACAGGAAGGCCATGAACCCAGTATCTTTCAACAAGTAGTCAGCAACCGAAAGGAAAAGACAAAGTGTCTAGTAAACAACATACAGGTCAACGCTTTTGTGGTGACGTCGAATTTACGGTCACCGGATCACCCGAGGGCATGGGATTTTGTCATTGCTCTTCGTGCAAATCTTGGTCAGCCTCGCCAGACCGAACAAAGCCATCGTAAGTTTTGCACGAAATGTGGCGGGCACCTGATGACTAACCATCCAGAGATGGGGATGATCGATGTCAATTCCGCCTTGCTGCCTGAGTTGGAATTCCAACCTGAGCTGCAGGTCCATTACAAAGAGAAGGTTTTGCCAATGTCCGATGGATTGCCCAAATTTTCTGACTTATCTTCTGAAATCGGCGGATCGAATGAAACATTGCTGGAATAGGATGATAAACGACACTCTTTTTTAATGTGCCCTATCGGCTATTGTCTTTGGGCAACGAGAAAACCCGGCTTGCCCCTTTTGCAGCTTCTTATTCCAGTAACATTGAAACACCGCTCCCCCTGAAGCCTAATTGGTCAGCTATTGGGAGCGGTGCTTTGCTGTGTTTAATGCAAATGTCAGCTATGTGTGGATTTTGACAGGGCTCGGGACTCGGCAGTAGATGATTTTTCGTATTGAAAGCTCAATAAACCGCCGAGATCATTGTTGAATTTAGTCCCCGTCTGCCACGCCTTCGGCACTCAAGCGTGCGCGTCTTGCACGGTAGCTTGGCAAAAGGACAAGCCCAACTGCGATTACCAGAAGGCCCAGCGTCATTGGACGTTCCCAGATGAAGGCAATACCATCATATAGCTGCATGGAGCGCGAGAAGTTGTCCTCTAGCATGCCGCCCAAGATGAAACCGATCAGCAGCGGTGCAAGCGGGTAATCTGCAAACTTAAGAGCCGTAGCGCAGATGCCAAAGGCCACCAGCAGCAGCAATTCAGTCGCATTGTTTTGACCGATATAGGCGCCCATCAACGTGAAGAACAGAATGAACGGGATCAGGTAGTTCCGCGGTATTGCCAAGACCTTGGCGATGTAGGGGATCAGAGGCAGGTTAAGGATCAACAGAACGAAGTTTCCGATGAACATCGACATGATGACGGCCCAGAAAACCTGTGGCTCATCAATCATTAGACGTGGGCCGGGGCTGATGTTGAGCGCGATCAATGCGCCCAAAAGGATTGCGGTTGTACCCGAACCTGGAATACCCAGCGTAAGCAGTGGCACGAATGACCCCGTGCAGGCCGCATTGTTGGCGGATTCAGGCGCCGCGAGGCCCTTGATAGACCCTTTGCCGAACTGTTCCTGTTCTTCCTTGGTCGCGATGTTGCGTTCCACAGCATAACCCAAGAAGCTTGCGATTGTTGCACCTGCTCCTGGCAGGACGCCAATGAAGAAACCTTGCAGGGATTGCCGTCCAATGACGGGCGCGATCGCGCGAGCTTCTGCACGAGAGATGCGCATGTCTTTGATGTTGTCTGATCCGCTGTCGTTAATTTCACGAGGTTTTAGAACCAAGAATAGTGCTTCAGGCAAGGCAAACATTGCCATAGCCAACGTGATGAACCCGAACCCAGATTGCAGATCCATGATACCCATGGTGAAGCGTGGCATATTGAACAACGCCCCCTCCCCAACAGTCGCCATGATAAGACCAAGGGCGGTCATCATCGCGGCCTTGGCCACTTGGCCTGTGCCTGCAAAGGCTGCGATTGCCGATAGACCCACGACCATCAGCGCGAAGTATTCAGCCGAGTGGAACAGCAAGGCGACGGATGACAACATGGGTGCAAAAAACATCAAAAGGATCGCACCGATTGTGCCGCCGCAGAAGCTGGCGATTGCAGCGATGCTCAGCGCCTTACCTGCCTTGCCCTGTTGGGTCATTGGGTAGCCGTCAAAGCTGGTGGCGACGGTCCCTGCCACACCGGGAGCATTCAGCAGGATTGATGAGGTGGAACCACCAAAGATGGCCCCGTAATAAACGCCTGCCAATAGGATTAAGGCAGCTGACGGGTCCCCCATGGAGATCGCCACGGGTATCATGATCGCGATGATCGACATTGGGCCTAGGCCGGGTAACATGCCGATGAATGTACCGATCAGGCAGCCACCAACGACAACGAGGATCATTTTGAATGAGAGGGCCGTTTGCAGGCCAATAAGCATACCTTCAAGCATTGTTCAGCTCCCCAACCCTAAAAAGCCCGGCAGTGGGCGCATGTAAATTTCCAGAACTTCAGACACGAGATACCAGACGAAAAATGCGGCAATAAGACCAACGGGGATCATGATATGCCATTTACGTTCACCCAAAATGAACGACCCAAAGATCAGGAAACCGGATGTTGCCCCTAGAAAGCCCAACGGGCGCAGGGCAATCGCGTAGACAACCATCAGAACCAGTAGGACGATCGCTTGGCCCAACTTGTATTCGTGCAAGCGTCGGTAGTCGATGTCGCCAATCTTTTCTTCCGATTTCTCTAAACCGAACAGAATGACCAATGCAGCACCCATGCCGAACACGGACAGAACCTTGGGAAATGTGCTGGGCCAAATTGGGTTGCGTTGCATGAATGGCGCAAGGCCAGCATCCATGGTGAACCAGGCAGCGTAGCCGTAGGCCAGACAAATGCCGAGCAATATAAGTGCGATCCAACGATCTAGGGCCATGACCCGCTCCTCCTCAAGAGTTTATGAAACGGGGCAGCGTGGTTTCCCTTGCTGCCCCGTCGTAAAACTCTTGGCTTAGAGGAAGCCTAGCTTTTTCATCAGATCGCCGATTACAGTTTCTTGGGTTTCCAAGAAGGTACGGAAATCGTCGCCGGAGTTGTGGATGTTCACCCAACCATTCCGGTTGCGAACTTCTTCCCACTCAGGAGTGTCATACATTTTTGCCAAAGCAGCCTGATACTGAGCTGTCTTTTCGTCCGATAGGCCTGGTGCGCCGAAGAAGCCGCGCCAGTTGACGAATGTGGTGTCGATGCCTTGCTCCATCATGGTCATCGCGTCTGGAGCTGCGCTCACGCGTTCTGGTGAGGTCACGCCGATAATCTTGACTTCACCCGCGTTTGCCAGATCAACCGCTTCAGAGAAGCCTGTCGACAGGGCCGCGATTTCGCCAGACAGCAGGGCCGCCATGGCTTTACCGCCTGCATCGTAAGGAATGTATTTCACATCCAGCGCGTCTTTACCTGCGGCTTCCATTGTCATGGCTGCAACGAGGTGATCCATGCCACCAGGAACAGAGCCGCCGCCGATAGCCGTCGCGGATGCGTCAGCGTCGAATGCGGCGATCAGGTCAGCCATAGAGTTCAGAGGGCTATCTTTGTTCACAACGATGGCCGCATAGTCACCGATTGTGCCTGCAACCAATGTCAGGTCACGGAAGCTTTGTGGAAATACGCCAGTGAGCGAGCGGATCACGATTGGGGTCGAGTTGACCATCAATGTGCCTTCGTTGCTTTCTGCGTTTTCGATCATATATGCGATTGCAACACCGCCACCACCACCGGACATATTTTCATAAGATGCAGAGCCGACAATACCGGACGCCGTCAGGGCTTCGCCTGTGCCACGTGCTGTGCCGTCCCAGCCGCCACCAGCGCCGCCTGGAATGATAAAGTGGATGCTATCCACTACTTGGTGGCCGTCTGCGAATGCGGGTGCACTGATGCTTAGGGCTGCTACGGCAGTCGCAAAAGCACGGCGCGTAAGATTGAATTTCGTTGTCATTGTTATTATTCCTCCCATTTGACAAGAGACCGCAATGCGGCTCACTGTGAAGACTGGCACAGCAACCTGACACGAACCTGTCACAGCTTTTGGGATCATTGGGCGCATGAAGTTTCTCCTTATTGAAGATAATTTCGAGCTTGCCCATGCGATTTCGACACGCATGCAGTTAGATGGCCATGTCGTTGATCATGCAGGAATAATTGCGGATGCGATCGCATTTTCGACGACGGGGGAATATGACTTAATCCTCTTGGATATTATGCTTCCAGATGGCGATGGTCGTGATTTCTTAAAACAGCACCGATCAGGAAAAAAGGATACCCCGGTGATTGTCCTGACAGCTAGGTCGCAGGTTTCTGACCGAATCAGCATGTTGGATCTCGGTGCGGATGATTACGTAACAAAACCATTTGATCATGCAGAACTTCAGGCGCGATGTCGGGCCGTTTTACGGCGCAAAGCCGGTGCTTCACAAACCCTTATCCAGATCGGAAATGTGGCTTTTGATCCGGTCGCTGGCCATCTCGAGGTTGATGGGGTCGCCCAAAACCTGCGCAATCGAGAATTGCGATTGTTGGAAGTATTGATTAATGCGCCTGGGCAGATTTTCTCGAAACAAAAACTGGTTGATCGCTTATTCACTTACGATGACGACGTGTCGGAAAACGCAATTGAGGTTTACATCGGGCGGGTCCGAAAACATCTTGAAAATTCGAACATGAAAATCACGACCCTGCGCGGCTTGGGGTATCGGCTTGAACATGCCTGAAACAATCCGCCTCTCGATGTCATTGCGTAATCGTCTGGCGATTTCGCTGATAAGCGGAGCCGCTATTCTTGCAATCCTGTTGTTTCTTGGCGTGCGTAATTTCGCGGCCCAAATCGCACAACAAAGCCAAGATCGCGTTCTTGGGGCCTCTGTTACCTCGATCCTTGATACTGCGGTCATCCGCAATGGCATGGCAGAGGTCGATTTTCCTTACGCCTCGTTTTCGATGCTTAGCACAGCATCGGATGACCGCGTTTTTTATGCCATTTACCAAGATGATCGGCTTATCTCTGGCTATGACACTTTGGCGGTGGAAGGCGGTACGACCGGCACAAAAAGTCACTATAGAACCGAACTTCTTGATGATGCGGTTGTCCGTATTGCAACAGCATCGCGGTCTTTAGTCGGGTCAGAATTGCGCACGCGAATAACAGTCTCTGTTGCACAAACTCAGGATGATTTTGCAGAAACATTGAACCGAATTTCACGTAATGCCGCATTTTTGGGGATAGCTTTCTTCTTATTCGCGGTTTCTTTGTCGATTTGGGCCGCGTCGCGCACCATCGTCCCTTTGAAACGCTTGGCCACATCAGTGGCACGGCGCGGACCACAAGACCTGACCCCCGTGAGCAGCCCCGTTCCATCAGAACTGGCACCGCTGGTATCATCGCTCAACAAATTGATGACCCGGTTAGAGCAGTCATTGAAGCAATCAGAGGATTTCATCGCCGAAGCTGCACATCGTGTCCGCACCCCGTTGGCGACGGTCCGATCCTACGCTGAGGCGACCCTGCACCGCGTGGACAAAGAAGAAAATAGGCGCGCTTTGCGTTCTATGGTGCGTGCCATTGATGAAAGTTCACGGGCGGCGGGGCAGCTGTTAGATCATGCGATGATCACCTTCCGCGCCAGCAATCTGGAACAACATGATCTGGACCTAGCAGAATTGGTGCGTGACCTAGTGCTGCGCCTCACCCCTATTGCTGAGATGAAAGACATTGAGTTGCGGCTCGATCTTACGGATGAGGTTCCCGCAAAGGGGGATCCAATCCTTTTGCAGAACGCCATCCGTAACCTTATTGATAATGCATTGAAATATTCCCCGAGTGAAAGTGTTATCGAGATTTCAGTCGCATCCAAACCAACCCCCAGCGTTTCCATCTGTGATCAGGGCCCTGGCTTTGCCGAAGATGAAATCGCAGTTGTCTCTGGCCGGTTTGAACGAGGCCGCAACGCTCAGGGCATAACCGGTTCTGGGTTGGGGCTCACGATTGCTTCAGATGTCGCGATGGCGCACGAAGGAGAATTAAAACTCGCGAACAACCCGAAGGGGGGCGCATGCGTTACTTTATCTATCTCATAGTCTGCTTGTGGCCTCTCATGGCGGCGTCCCAAGACTGGGAGGATCGGCGCCTTTTTCTTGGTGAAACGGGTCGCAAAAATTTGCGCGTTCTCTCAAGCACAGACACGTCCTTTTTTGCACCGATCATTGAACAGTATCTCGCCCAAAATCCCGACCTGAATGTCGAATATGTCGTCACTGGCACATCGAACCTAGACAATGTTTTTAGACAAAATCCGGATCAATTTGATGTCGTTATTTCAAGTGCAATGGACCTTCAGTTTAAGCTCGCAAATGATGGGTTTTCTTTACGATTAGATCAGGTGGCCACCCCGGATTGGGCGCAATGGCGTCAAAGCTTATTTGCATTCACAACTGAACCTGCAGCTATCGTCATCAACCGTGCAGCCTTTGCGGGTGAAACTATGCCAAATTCTCGCCAAGAACTTATCGAGGCCCTGCGTGCACGCCCTGATATCTTTCGCGATAAATTGGGCACATACGATGTGCGTCGATCGGGACTGGGTTATCTTTTCGCGACCCAAGACGCACGTACTTCCGAAACTTATTGGCGTCTCATGGAGGTGATGGGAGGGCTTGGCACGCACCTATATTGCTGTTCTGGCGAAATGATTGACGATCTTGCCGAAGGTAAGATTGTGGTCGCCTATAATGTGCTGGGCAGCTACGCAAATGCGCGCCGGGATGTCGCGGATAAAATAGAAATCATTTTGCCATCAGATTTTCCGACAACGATGATGCGCAGTGCATTGGTGTCTAAACATGCGCCACAACAGCAAGCTGCCGTCGATTTTCTGCGTCACCTAATTTCGCGACGAACACGTGACGACGATCAAGCCATTTTTCAAATGCCCGCGTTAAATACTGAACCAAACGATAGCCAGCAATCCATCATTGCACTTGAACCAGCCTTGCTAACCTATCTCGATTTTCTGAAACGACAGAAATTCATTCAGGCATGGGAAGATGCCATCATTCAATGAGTTTTCTGCCCCAGACCCGAACAGTAGATCCAAAATCCTTATCTCATTTTGGCGCGAACTACATGAGGGGCCAAGTGTCTATTACGAAGGCCTGCATTTAGCCCTTTGCACAGATTTCGGTGGTGGGCTGCGTAGGGTAATATCCGCTGCTATCGCTAGTGCAGGAAGTGTTTTCCAAAGCAGACAATAGCCTCTTCATGATTGTAGGCAAACAGCCGGGCAATCCCGCAGTCAAGCTATAGCTGAGCTTCTGGGGTAGCGTTTTTCCCTCAATAGTCATCCCGAGCAAAGCAATCGGACTGGCTACGGGACAAATCGGTTGTCGAGGTTAGAAATAAATCGCCTATTCGCGGTCACGGCGAACCTCCGATCCAACTGCCAACTGGTCTAGGGTTGCATGACTATGCAGATCCCGAACTAGTTTTGCCCATATTAACAAACGTTGGTTTCTCCCATACCTCACAAACCATTGTGCACAACGTTATTGAAACAAACAACGCAGGTGACATCGTGACCCAGTTCATGGAGGGAACCGTGCGTGGCGGAATTCTTCTGCGTTCGCAACCGCCCGATGCGTTGGCCAATGTCCGCACGATCAAGCAGATCAAATCCAAATACGGCGTAAACGGCTCGTGGATCAATGTTTTGTTCACGTCGGCCTTCTTTACAGGTGTTGCGACCTAGGGTTAGTTGTCACGTACGGGATGTTGAAGCCCATTCTTATGGCACCCATTGCCGTGCAACGGGATCGGAAAGTTTTAAGACATCGATTGCGCGTGCCGCGATTTGGTCAACAATGTCAGATACATGTTGGGGGTTCAGATAGAACGCCGGAACTGGTGGCAGGACAACGGCTCCCATCTCGGTGACATTTGTCATGTTGCGAAGGTGAGCTAAAGTTAAGGGGGTCTCCCGGGTCAATAAGACAAGCCGCCGACGTTCTTTAAGCTGCACACCCGCGGCTCGGGTCAGAAGATTGTCATCCAGTCCATGAGCAATCGCTGCCAGCGAACGCATAGAACAGGGCGCAACGATCATGCCAGACACCGGGACTGACCCCGAGGCAATGCTGGAACCGATGTCATCAATGGGATGGTGTCGTGTCGCGAATGCTTGCAGGGCATTAAACGCATCTGCTCCACACTCTGTTGCCAAGGTACGTTCTGCGGCGGGGCTGGTGACCAGGTCAATTTCAACACCCAGATCCGACAATTGTCGCGCAACCGATAAACCAAGCGCGGCACCAGAAGCCCCCGCCACCCCAAGGACAACGCGTGGGGCCTTCATAACTCCGATCTCGACATCAAGCGTGCAACCAATTCGGCGGCAAAATCCGCGTCTTTTTTCGAGGTGCTCATAACCTCTCCCCACTCCCGGCTGGTTTCGCTTTCGATCTTTGTTGTGGCATCGATGCCGATCTTACCGGCCAGTCCCGGTTGAGGAGAGGCAAAGTCAAGGTAGTCCATGGGGGTATTTTCTAGCAGCATCACATCACGGGAAGGGTCCATCCGCGTTGCCAGTGCCCAGCTGATATCCTCCCAGTTTCTGGGATCGATGTCGCTGTCGACCACCACGATCATCTTGGTATAGCTGAATTGCGGTAGCATCCCCCAAAGGGCCATCATCACGCGACGCGCCTGACCCGGATAGCGCTTATCAATGCTGACTATAGCCATACGATAGGAACAGGCGGCAGGCGGCAACCACAGATCTCGGACCTCGGGAATTTGCGCACGGATTGTTGGCAGGGCAAGTCGGTTGAACACCTCGCCGATAATCGCAGGTTCATCCGGCGGCCGCCCCGTATAGGTGGACAGATAAATTGGGTTTTGGCGATGTGTTACGGCAGTTATCTGCATCACTGGAAAGGGCTCTGGCGGGTTGTAATACCCGGTATGATCGCCGAACGGCCCTTCGGGGGCGGTATCAGTGGCTGAAACCCAACCTTCCAAAACGATTTCGGCGTCTGCGGGAACCATCAAGGGGATTGTTTTGGCTGCTACCAAACGTGGCCGTGTGTCATTGAGGGCCCCTGCGAATGTCAATTCGGACACCGTTTCCGGCAGTGGCAGCGCCGCTGAAAGCAGTGTCGCCGGGTCTGCGCCCAGAACAATGGCAACCGGAGTTTTCTCACCCTGACGCGCCCAACTTTGATGATGTGCGGCACCTCCACGATGTGGCAACCAGCGCATAATCAACTTGTCACGCCCCAGAACTTGGGCCCGGTAGACGCCTGCGTTATAGCTGCCGATATCTGCGGGATCGGATTCGAAAGGTCGGGTCACAACGACCGGCCATGTGATCAACGGCCCTGCATCTCCTGGCCAATGGGTCTGGATCGGGAGGGATGACAAATCCACATCTTCACCCTCCAGAACAACGTCTTGAACCGGAGCCGATTTGGTGATTTTGGGGCGCGTGGCCAAAGCGGCCTTGAGCATTGGCCAGCGTGACACCGCATCCCGTAACCCATCAGGGGGTGAGGGAGACCTTAAAGCTGCAAGAAATGCACCCAGTTCATCCAGATCATCCAGCGTAATCCCCAACCCGGCGGCGACGCGTTCAGCGGCGCCAAACAGATTTACAACCGTGGGGATTTTCGAAGTTGTTTTGGTATCGAGTACGGGGTGATCAAATTGCAGGACAGGCCCGCGGGCCTCTAAAACGGCGCGATGCACCGCAGTCATTTGATGGGTTACCGAAACTGGATCCGATACGTGGCGGAGTTGTTCCGTGTCAGAGCACCAACCAAGAAAACTGCGAAGGTTGGGGAATTTAGGGAGGGTGCGAATAGGACTGCTCCGGATTGAAGTTTGGCTGCGCATAACAGTAAAAATGGCGAATAAAATTGACGATCGTCAATTTTTCAAAATGCAAAAACACATAGGAAAGCGTGGTGATCCAAAACAGCCCAAAAAGAGGCAACAGGAGTTTGTATGCCCCAGTCCCAAGCCATTATCCCGCAACTGCCGCCCATTCTTGCCGGTACGTTGAGGATCATGCCGCTGACACCGCTTTCGCTTTCGCTGACGGCCTATTCTCGCAAAATCGCAAAAAACCATCCCGGGCTTTTTCGCCGCCTTGGCGAATATGATCACACCCGGTTTATCCTTAACCCGGTGGATTTACCTTTGGAGATCTGTCTTGATCCAAATGGCGGCAAGCCAAGCGTTACCGTGACTCGCAGCAAGTGCGAAGGAGCCACCCGAATTTCCGGCCCGCTTTCTGCGTTGTTGGGTTTGGTTCATGGGGCATTCGACGGCGACGCCTTATTTTTTTCGCGCGATCTGGTGGTTGAAGGCGATACCAGTGCCGCGTTGGCTTTGCGCAACGCTGTTGATGATGCAGAACTTGACCTTTCACAAGAGATCGCCGCGATGTCCGGGCCATTGTCCGGCCCCTTACAAACTCTGATTTCATTTGCAGAGCGGCGCACGGGTGTCTGTCTGACCCGACCCAATGAGGTCGACGCATGGTGATGGAAATCGTTTGCCCAGCAGGCACTCCCGCAGCATTACGTGCGGCTGTCAAGGCCGGGGCGCATACCGTCTATTGTGGTTTTAACGATGAAACCAATGCCCGAAATTTTCCGGGCCTGAACTTTGACCGAGCTGAAATGCGGGAGGGCATAGCCTTTGCCCATGCCCATGGCTCTAAAGTGTTGGTGGCCATCAACACATTTCCCCGCGCAGGTGATGAGGCGATCTGGCACCGGGCGATCGCTGACTCAGAAACCTGCAAAGCTGATGCCGTGATCCTTGCTGATCCGGGGCTTCTGGACTTTGCCATGCGCTGTCATCCCGACCTGCGCCGACATCTTTCTGTTCAGGCAGCAGCGGCCAATGCGGATGTCATCAATTTCTACGCGGAAACTTTTGACGTGAAACGCGTGGTTCTACCCCGCGTGTTATCCGTGCCGGAAATCGCGGCAATCAATGCGGAAACGAAGGTGGAAACTGAAGTCTTTGTATTTGGCGGTCTTTGTGTAATGGCCGAAGGCCGCTGTTCGTTGTCATCTTATGCAACCGGGCTTTCCCCCAATATGAACGGTGTGTGTTCTCCTGCCAGCCATGTGGAATATAGCGAAGATCAGGGTGTCCTTGACGCGCGGCTTGGCGGATACACCATCCACCGCGTTGGCCAGAATGAAAGCGCACCATACCCAACCTTGTGTAAGGGCTGCTTTGACGCCTCTGGCAAGACTGGCCATCTGTTCGAAGATCCTGTCAGTTTGAATGCCGAGCAACTGATCCCACAACTGCAAAAAGCGGGTGTGACTGCTCTTAAAATTGAAGGGCGGCAGAGATCGCGTTCTTATGTGACCCAGGTTGTGCGCAATTTCCGCGCAGCAGTGGATGCACTTGAAGCAGGTCAGCCGATGCCCGAAGGCATGCTGGCGAGATTGTCCGAAGGGCAAGCCATGACAACCGGCGCCTACAAAAAGACGTGGAGATAATCAAATGGAATTGACTGTCGGACCAAACCAGTTTTTCTGGTCAGCAGACCAATGGAGCGCGCTCTATGATGATCTGGCCACGTCTTCGGTAGATCGCGTTGTCTTGGGGGAACTGGTCTGTTCCAAACGCCTGCCGTTCTATCAAGATCGTATTCTTGAGGCCGCCACGACCTTGATTGAAGCAGGCAAGAAGGTCGCCCTAACAAGCCTTGCTCTGGTTACGTTGAAGCGCGAGCGCAAGCAGACGGCAGAGCTGGCCGAGATGGGGGTGAACGTAGAGATTAACGACCTGAGCGCCTTACCCCATCTGCCTGCGGGCATGAAATTTTCCGTTGGCCCATTGGTGAATGTATATAACGAGGGCACGCTTGCATGGCTTGCGTCGCGCGGTGCAGATCGCATTTGCCTGCCCCCTGAATTGCCACTGGCGTCGGTGAAAATCCTTGCCGCTGCAGGCGCAAATTTGGGCGTCGCGATTGAGGTCTGGGGGCATGGGCGTTTGCCGCTTGCGATTTCAGGTCGATGTTATCATGCCCGCTTGCATAAGCGGACCAAAGATAATTGCCAGTTTGCCTGCGAAGATGATCCCGACGGGTTGGACGTACGTACACTTGATGGTCAACCGTTTCTGGCAATGAACGGGGTGCAAACCTTATCAGACAGCTATGTTTGCACAGCCTATCAAGTCAATCTGCTCGAAAAGGCTGGTATAACAGCGCTCCGCTTATCGCCGCAATCCAAAGGTTTTGATGCGGTCTGCCATCTATATCGGGAG
>Ga0209292_1004411_pt1 | contig 14876 bp, 11 predicted proteins | sample GOMGulsemesocosm_2_FD_184634 | JGI IMG/M metagenome (GOLD analysis project Ga0209292, IMG submission 184634) | Methane-oxidizing microbial communities from mesocosms in the Gulf of Mexico - GOM9C Gulf of Mexico (SPAdes) (version 2) | ecosystem: Environmental > Aquatic > Marine > Cold seeps... | reverse complement strand
AAAAATATATAGGGCAGATGATACAATAAACGTTACTTGAAGTTTATTAGGTTATAAAAATGCAGTATCCGGTTAATGAAATTTTTGAAACAGTACAAGGTGAAGGCCATTTTACTGGTTATCCCGTCATCTTTATTCGTCTACAAGGATGCGATGTTGGTTGCTCTTGGTGTGATACCAAACAAACTTGGACAGTCGATCCCGAAATGCAAGTGTCACAACAGACGGTGAACAAAGCGTGCAATGATAAACCACATTGGGCGAACTTTACTGCACAAGAATTCATTACCATGATACAAAAAAATGGTTTTGTTGCAAAGCACATTGTGATCTCGGGTGGTGAACCTTGCCAATATGATCTTGTTGAATTGACAAGTGAATTGGAGCAAACAGGGTATTTTTGCCAGATTGAAACCTCTGGTACATCGGAAGTACGTGCAACAGACTCGACTTGGGTGACTGTATCACCAAAGATCCAAATGAAAGGTCAGTTACCAGTCTTGCAAAGTGCATTACGCCGCGCTAATGAAATAAAGCATGTGGTCGCAATGGAAAAGCACATTGATGAACTGGATGCGCTAATCGCTGATATTGATACGTCAGACAAGATCATGTGTTTACAACCTATCTCGCAGCAAAAACGTGCCACTGATTTAGCGATCAAAGTGTGTATTGAACGTAACTGGAAGTTGTCTGTTCAAATGCATAAATATATCTTTATCGATTAAGCTGTATTCGGACTCTTCTAAATTCGTCATACACTTTATTAAGTAAACGTTAAGTTTAGGGTATGGCGAAATTATCAGTATAAATAGAAAGTAGGAGTTAGGATGAAGCATTTCGATGAAGTAGAGCATATCGATAAATCAGAAACTGCACTTAATGAATGTTTTAAGTTGCGTGAAGAAACCTTATTACACACAGACTTTTCTCAATCGTCGACGCAGCTTGATGACTTTTTACATCCAGACCTCTTTGAGATATCGCCAGTTGGCACTTATACCAGCCGCAGTGAAATTGTGAATTGGCTATTGGCTAAGTCACCGACGCAACGTTGGAGTTTGTCGAAGTTTAAAGTTGTGGAATTAACTGCAGATACCATGTTGGTTTGTTACCAAGCTAATTCGATCAATGATGGCGTAGTAAAAGAAACAGGCAGTTTACGTAGTTCAATTTGGCGTTTTTACAACCACCTATGGCGACTTCAATTTCATCAAGCAACAAAAAACTAACAAGTATGTTTATTTATTAATTCATCTTTTACTTACCTTTCTAGTACTATTTCTCTGTTTACCCCTCTTTAGGGGGGTAACTTCGCCGATATAAAGTTTCTTAGTTGATTGTAAATATTTGACATAGCTCGCATAAAATATCGCGATGGCTTGGATTGACAATAATTTGGCACGTTTGGCCTGTATCTGACACTGTGTGACGAAAGTATTATGTGAATATAATACCTACGACCTAATTGTTAATGGAATGAAAACAAATTAAAGGTGTAGCATGGATACTATGATGAAAAACACAACTCAGAAGAAATTTTTTAAGGCAACACCAATTGCTTTGGCGCTAATAGTTTCAGGCTATACTGCAGCACCTCAAGCGATTGAATTTAATTGGGGCGATGTCGAAGGCTCATTTAACTCTCAAATTACAGCTGGTTCAAGCTGGCGTGTCGAAGAACAAGATGCTAAAAATGTTGGTGTCGGTAACGGTGGTTTAGTTGGTAATACACCAACAGGTGATGACGGGAATTTAAACTACGATAAAGGTGATGCATTTACCCAAACAATCAAAGGTATTCATGATCTAGGTTTAACGTACGAAACCGAAGAAGGCACAACGTTTGGTGCTTTTGTTCGTGGAAAATACTGGTATGACTACGCACTAGATCAAAATGATGTTCATCATGGTAATGGTACCAATGGTTATGTTGCCAATGAACCAATTAATGATGATGACTTTAATGATTTAACAAAATCAAAGGGTGCAGCATTACTTGATGCTTATATCTTTACAGGCTTCTATCTTGGCGATACAGCAGTAGACCTACGTATTGGTAAACAAGTCGTCAACTGGGGTGAAAGTTCATTCATTCAAGGTGGTATTAATGCGGTAAACCCGGTTGATGCTGCTGCATTCCGCCGCCCTGGAGCTGAAGTGAAAGAAGGTTTACTACCGGTAAACATGCTCTTTGCAAATATTGGCTTAACAGATAATTTAAGTGTTGAAGCATTTTATCAATTAGAATTTGAACCGACAGTGATAGATAGTTGTGGTACTTACTTTTCTACTGCAGATTACTTAGCTGAAGGCTGTGATATCTTGGTGGTTGATCCCGGAACTGGGATGGTAGATAAAGGTTTGTATGATGCGGGTATTTATGCTTCACGTGGTACGGATGAAATGGCATCTGATGATGGCCAGTTTGGTGTTGCATTCAAATACTATGCAGAAAGCTTAAACGCAACTGAGTTTGGTTTGTATTATATGAACTATCATTCCCGCCTACCGTATGCAAGCGCAGAAGCCGGTGATTATGTTTCGGGTTCTCCTTTACCTCCATTTATCCCTATCGGAACAGATACGAGTGGTATTGGCGGAATGGACCCAGCGTCTTATAACCCTAATTATCATACGGTTTACCCTGAAGATATACAATTATTTGGTCTAAGTTTTAATACCACAGTATCTGAATGGGCTATATCAGGCGAAGTGAGTCACCGTCTGGATATGCCACTGCAGATTAACGGTGCAGATTTATTAGCATCGGCTTTAAGTGATCATCCACTTTCGCCATTGACTCCTGAATATAGAGAAGCAAATTCGGGTGATACTGTCGATGGCTTCCATCGTTTTGATTACACACAATCACAACTGACATTTATTAAATTTTTTGATAAAGCATTAGGTACAGATCGAATTACAGCGGTTGCTGAACTTGGTTATGGCCACGTATGGGATTTAGATGAATCAGACGGTGCAATTAAATACGGTCGTGCAACGGTTTATGGTGTTAGTTTTGATGGCATAGGTGATGACAAAGATGGCTTCACAACAACAGACAGTGCGGGTTATCGTTTAGCAGTGAAAGCTGATTACCGAAATGTTTTCGCTGGTGTTGATTTAGCGCCTTCAGTAGCTTGGTCACATGACGTATATGGTTACAGCCCTGAACCACAAGGAACGTTCCAAGAAGGTCGTACAGGTGTGAATTTAGCACTTAAAGCTAACTATCTAAATATGTATTCTATGTCAGTAAGCTATACGCAGTTCGGCGGTGATTTTAATCCATTATCAGACCGTGATTATGTTTCTGCAGCAGTTGGTATATCGTTCTAATAAATAATTACAATGCAATAATGTGTTTATTGCATTGTTAAATCAGTCAAAACGGATAGAACGAATAGAAGTTTTAGAAAAGGATTTTAATTATGAAAGTTTTCAATAAAGCATATAGCGTAGCAGCCATTTCAGTGGCGTTAGCATTCTCGGCATCAACCCTTGCGAAAGTAAGTGAAGCAGATGCGGCCAAATTAGGTAAAGAATTAACCCCTTTAGGTGCGGTGACCGCTGGTAATGCTGACGGATCGATTCCTGCGTGGACGGGCGGTATTACTAACGCCATTCTAGGTACTGACATTGGTAAAAATGATCGTGTAACTAATCCATATGCTGCAGATAAACCACAGTTTGTTATTACAGCGGCTAACGTGGATAAGTATAAAGACAACTTAACACCTGGCCAGTTGGCTATGTTTAAGAAATACCCTGATACTTATACTATGCCGGTTTATGAAACGCGTCGTAGTTTCGCGCAGTCAGATGATATCTATGAGACGGTTAAAGGTAATGCGTTAAATACGACTTTATCGGCGGGTGGTAACGGTTTAAATGATTTTAACATTTCAATTCCGTTTCCAATTCCAGCAAATGGTTTAGAAGTTATCTGGAACCATATTACCCGTTACCGTGGTGGTCATGCAGAACGCGTTATTACAACTATTCCGGTACAGCGTAATGGTGCTTACACTGCGGTGAAAGTAGAAGATAAATTCTACATTCCTGAAGCTTTAAAAGGTGGCCGAGACGCGAAGAAAGATGACAATATCTTGTTCTACTATATGCAGCGTATTATTGCACCTGCACGTTTAACAGGCACAATTGCATTAGTACACGAAACCGTGGATCAGGTAAAAGAGCCTCGTAAAGCGTGGATCTATAACTCTGGTCAACGACGTGTTCGTCGTGCTCCTAACGTATCGTATGATGGCGAAGGTATCGGTGTAGAGGGTTCTCGTACGTCAGATAATTATGATATGTACAATGGTGCGCCTGATCGTTATGAATGGACACTTGTAGGTAAGAAAGAGCTCTACATTCCATATAACTCTTACAACCTTTCTTCTACAGATCTTGAATACAAAGATATTGTGAAGCCAGGTCATATCAATCAAGAATACACGCGTTATGAGAAACACCGCGTGTGGGAAGTGCAAGCAAAAGTGAAAGACGGTCAACGTCATGTTTATGCGCAGCGTAACTTCTTTATTGATGAAGATAGCTGGCAAGCAGGTGTTATCGATCACTATGATGCACGTGGTAACTTGTGGCGTGTTGCTGAAGCGCATTCAGTTCAATATTATAATGCAGATGTGAACTGGTTCGCTGCTGAGACTCTATATGACATCATCGCGGGTCGTTACCTAGTGACAGGGCTGAATAATGAAGAGCGTAAAGGTATTCAGTTCGACGTTAAGGCTAAACGTAAAGACTTCTCTACATCTGCGCTAAAACGTATGGGTCGTTAATCTTGCCTAATTGTTTATGATTGAGCAACTATACGTATAAGTTAGCGGCTTATTGAAATGAGGTATTTAGTACTTAATTTAAGTATTAAATATCTCGTTTTTTTGTTTAAGCATTAGTCTCGCTCACTAAACTGTCTTTTTACACACATCAAATGCAGCGTTAAATTTTGTAGTCATATTTTGGAATGCAATAATTGTCGTTAGTTCAATAATTTCATCATCGTTATAATAACAGCGTAATTGGTCAATATGTCTGTCAGTTACATGTAATGACGTATTGGTGATAGCGTCTGTATAGGCTAGTACCGCACATTCTTGTGGTTTGAAATCACTGCAATTTTGCCAATCTAATAGTTTATCTTTATTCAACCTTTGTTTGAGACTCCGCAATACTTTAGAATCATGCTCAATGGTAAACTGACACTGGTTAAGCTGCGCAATACGTACGCTCATGAGTGCGTGAATATAAGGCTGGATAAGAGAGGTTTTTCTATTAATTGTTTTATATAATAAGAATATAGCGATAAATAATTTAGGTCGACGCCCAAGTAACTGTGCAGGCTTTAAGGTTTTATTTTGCTTTTTTGCTAACAGCCATAAGAAGGGACGTATAAACCATGAGTACTGGCTAGATTGTAATTTAGGAATACGCATAATTAACCTCGCTGCATTGCTGTGTTTATTTAGAATGACGAAGCACTGCAACACTAATTATGGTTTAAATTAATTAATAGGGTAAATTTGTGGTAGATTATTCATTGCTAAGTAAAAAGCCTAGTTCCATAAGAGATCAAGAAGAGTTAAATAAGGGTTACACTAAATGACGATGTATTATACCGCGGCAGATCTTGCAGACGAATTCTCGATCACGCGACGAGCTATCCGTTTTTATGAGACGAAAGGATTATTGCAATCTGAACGTCGTGGACGGTTTATGTATTATGATTATCGTCAACGTGCTCGTCTAATTATTATTTTACGCAGTAAGCGTTTAGGTATTAGCTTAGAGTCAGCAAAGCATTATTTGGCGCTGTATGATGATAAACCGGATAGCCCGCCTCGTATGTTATACATGTTACATCAGAGCCGTACACGGTTAGATGAGTTACGTGAACAGCAACTTGCCCTGCAAGAAAACATTGCAGAGCTTGAGACATTAGAAAACATTGCGATGAAAGATTTAACCGCATGCGATATCGATATCGAATCAAGCTATCAAGATTACCTTGATGAATTATCTGGCCAAGACAAACCTGAGTCTTTAACGATACAGGCTGAGTTATAGTCTGTTTAGCTTATGCTTGTTGACTGTATTGGATGACAAAAGTAGTGATTGCATTAATGTCGTTCAAATCTAAATAAGTTAACCCTTTATCGGATAATTCCTTTTGATCAATTGCCGCGTCCGTGGCAATTGCAATAATGTGTTGATCATCAACAGCCAGTAGTGGTTTACCCAAACTAGGCCGATGTAGCTCTATTTTAGTAAATGCTTCATGACGAAACCCCTCGACTAGCACCAAATCTAATTCAGCTGTGTTGAGCCAATTTAGCTGGGTAATCAGTTTAGGTTCTTCAAGCTCGTCTTGTTCAGCAAATACAATTGTGCGATGTGGTGATGCAAGTACCATTTGGCAAGCACCTGCCTTTCTTAATTTATAACTGTCCTTGTTCGGGTTATCCATTTCGATATCATGATGACTGTGTTTCACCATGCCAATACGTAGGCCGCGTTTCGTTAATTCGGGAAGTAGTTGGGTGATTAATGTTGTTTTACCTGTACCACTAAATGCGGCGAAGCCAAGTAACGGAATAGGGAAGTGTGCTAAAGAGGTCATGATAAATACTCAATTACAGGATGAAGAGGACTAATCGTCACGGGTAAATTAATATACCTTTTAATTCGGATTATGGGTAAAAAAAGAGGCCGCATAAGCGACCTCTTGATATCAATTCTACATAGATATTGATTTAGAACTGATTACGGCATGATTTAGCTGCCGATTATATACGCAAACTAACTTGCTGGTTTTTCTTCGCTAGCTGCCTTAGCACATGCGATTGCATGCTGTTTATCACTTTCTTCTAATTCTTCATCTTCAACGAAAACCGGTAATGGTTTGTGTTCAGTTGCAAGGAATGAATAAATTACAGGTAAGATGAATAGTGTAAACAGAGTACCGATTGCAAGGCCTGATACGATCACAAGACCAATACTAAAGCGCTGTTCAGCACCCGCACCAGTTGCATACATTAACGGGATAAGGCCCGCAATCATTGCCGCTGTTGTCATTAGGATTGGACGTAAACGTACTTTAGCAGCTTCAATCACAGCCTCAGTTCGGCTCTTACCATGATGTAGCTGTTCTTCTTTTGCTACTTCACAAATCAAGATACCGTGCTTGGTAATAAGACCTACAAGGGTAATCAAACCAACCTGAGAATAAATATTCATGGTTGAAAGACCCCAAGCAAGTGATATTAGCGCGCCTGATACAGCAAGTGGAACCGATACCATGATAACTAATGGATCACGTGCTGATTCGAACTGAATAGCTAGTACTAAGTAAATGATTGCGAGTGCTAAAGCAAACGTCATATACAAGGCACTGCCTTCCGTCACGAACTGACGAGATTCACCCATAAAGTCATAACGATAACCTTTTGGTAGTTTCGATGACGCGGTGTTTTCGAACCATGAAATTGCATCACCCATCGCAACACCAGGGCTCGGTACAGCACCAATTGTTGCTGAGTTAAGCTGATTGAAGTGAGGTAGAGAGCGTGGTTCTGCAACAACATCAATCGAGATTAAGCTGCCTAGTGGAACGGCGTTGCCGTCAGCTGCGCGTACATAGTAGCTATTCATTGATTCAGGATTTAAACGGTATTTACGTTCAACTTGAGGAATAACCTCGTATGAACGGCCATTTAAATCGATACGGTTAACATAACCGTCAGACATCATGGTGCTTAACGTAATACCAATGTCTTGCATGGTAATACCGTAAGCGCCAGCTTTGTCTTTATCAATGTTAATCTTCATTGTTGCTGAATCGAAGTTCAGGTCTAAATCAGAATAAACGAATAATGAATTAGCTTGTACTTCTGTCAGTACGTCTGTTGCCACTTGGAATAAACTCTCAAAGCTATTCGGTGTAGTAATAACAAACTGAACAGGTAAGCCGGAGCCAGCACCTGGTAGTTCAGGCATTTGGAAAGCAATAACTGACATGCCAGGTACATCTTTCACTAAGCCTGTAATACGATCAACAACTTCACCTTGGCTTGCTTCACGTTCACTCCAAGGTACCATAGAGGCAATACCAAATGCTTGGTTTGAGCTAGGCACACCAGAGAAGATCTGTGCGTATGCAATTTCAGGCTGTTCGTTTAACTTCGCGTTAACTTCATCCATTGAGTTTTGAATGTAATCCAAGTTAGCATTTGATGGTGCAGTACCCATCATCATCAATACACCTTTATCTTCTGACGGTGCAAGTTCGCTTGGAATAAATTTAAACAACATAGGTAATGCAGCAAATACGATAAGAGCAAATGCGATCATAACCGGGCGCTTGTGCATAACTGCGCTGATCATTCTTTCATAACCATTAGTCATGCGATCCAGGAAGGCATGAACAATTTGCTCAAACTTGCTTGGTTTTGCATTTGCTAGCAAGATCTTAGAACACATCATTGGCGACAATGTCAGTGCTAAAATACCAGAAATGAATACCGCACCCGCTAAGGTAAGTGCAAATTCTTTAAATAGTGCACCGGTAATACCACCCATTAACGCGATTGGAGCATATACCGCACCCAGAGTTAATGTCATTGCAATAACTGGCACAGCGATCTCTCGGGTACCAATAACTGCGGCTCGGAAAGGGGATTCGCCGAGCTTAATATGCCGGTCAATATTTTCCAATACAACAATCGCGTCATCTACTACTAGACCAATGGCCAGAACCATTGCTAGTAGCGTCATTAAGTTCCATGAGAAACCAAACATCTGCATAACCATTGCAACACCAATAAGTGACAATGGAATAGTAACAATAGGAATGATTACCGCACGGAATGAACCAAGAAACAGGGTAATTACCACGATCACGATAAGCGCTGCTTCGATAATCGTTTTAATTACTTCGTTAATTGATTCGTTAATCGCAACTGTCGAGTCATACATCACGTTCATTTGGATGTTAGTCGGTAAGTTACGTTCAAGTTCAGGTAACAATTCTAATACGTCAGCAGCAATATTGATCGGGTTGGCTGTTGGTGCGGCGTTAACCGCAGCAACAACTGCTTCTTTACCATTTGCTGATGCTCGATATACATCATGACTTTTTTCTAACGTCACTTTCGCGATGTCAGATAAACGAATAACTTGGCCTTTGTCAGTTGATACGACAAGACGTTCGAGATCCTCGATACCTTTTACCTGCGTATCGGCATTACCGTTATAAAGAACGAATTCACCAATCGCTTGGCCTGTTGCAGACTGATAGTTATTACTATTCAGTACACCCATAATTTCGGTTGCAGTTAGGTCATACGCTGCCATTTTTAATGGATCTAACCAAACACGTAGTGCGTATTTAATACCACCGTACATGTCAACTTTTGATACACCGTTAATGGTAAATAGCTGTGGATTGATTACACGATCAAGATAATCGGTTACCTGACTTGAAGATAACTCATCACTGCTAAAGGCAATATACATTACAGCAGTGGTTGAGCCCGTTGACATGGTCACGGTTGGATCTTCAGATTCTTTTGGTAATTGCGAACGCACCGAGTTCGTTTTAGCCAAAATATCAGATAAGGCCGCATTAGGATCGGTATTCAGTTTCATCGTGATAGTAATAGTTGAACTACCTAATACACTTGATGAGGTCATGAAGTCGATATTATCGGCTTGGGCGACCGCTTGCTCTAAGGGTTGAGTAATAAAGCCTTGGATCAAATCGGCACTGGCACCGTAGTAGCCAGTCGTTACGGTAACAACCGTATTGGTCATGTCAGGGTATTCTCGAACCTGCATTTTGAAAATTGCTTGAACACCAAGCAAAGCAATCAAAAAGCTGATCGATACCGCTAGAACAGGACGCTTAATAAAAATATCAGTAAAGCGCATGTATCCTCCGGATTAAAGCATTGGTGTTTCAGCTGGCACATTCAATGTATCGTTTTCAACAACACGCACTTTAGCGTGATTACTTAAACGAACTTGACCAGATGTAACAATTTTATCGCCTGCTTTAACGCCATCTAAAATATGAGCGATTGCATCGATACGTTCACCGACTTTAACAACAGATTGTGTTACACGTAGATCACCATTTTCATCTTCACGAACGATATAAACATTGTCACCGTACAGTGTAAATGTGATTGCCGTTTGCGGCAGTGTAATTTGATCTGTTACTGTTGGTAGGATGATGTTAGCGCGAGCAAACATACCTGAACGCAGTTGTGAATCGTTATTTGGAATATCAGCTTGAATTTGAATTAAACCACTTTGGAAGTTTACCGCAGGTTCAATGGCACTGATTTTACCGCTGAATGCTGTTTCAGGATAAGCATCAACGAAAATTTCAACGACTTGGCCTAAATAAATTTTAGAGATTTGTGTTTGTGGCACAGTGAAGCGTAAACGCATAACACTTGAGTCTTCTAAACGAACGATTGATGTACCTACAGATAAAAACTCACCTAAGAATACATTACGTAAACCCACTTCACCATCGAACGGTGCAGTGATTTGACGACGTTCAATTACTGCTTTTTGACTTTCGATGTCAGCAAGTAGTGAAGAGTAAGATGCCTCAGATTCATCCAATGCTTCTTTCGATACTGCATTCTTTTTGTAAAGTGCTTCGTATCGTAAGAATTTAGATTTAGCTGCGTTAAGTTTTGCTTGTGAACTTTTTAGATTTGCTTTTTCTACTCGCGAGTCTAAATTAACCAACAATTGACCTTTGGTTACTTTAGTTCCTGAGTCAAATGCGATGTGATCGATTTTACCAGCGATTTCGTTAGCAATATCTACACCTTGGTTAGGTTCAATGAAACCAATAGCTTGAATTGTTGGGATCCAATCAGTTGTTTTTGTATCAACAACAGTAACTGGGAATTCCGGTTCAGGTCTGTTGGCCATAAATTCTGCAATCTTTTTTTGTTTGAAAAGATTAAAACCAATTACACTGCCAAATAAGACTAGTGCGATTAGTAACATGGCAAAGGTCCACTTTTTCATGATTCGATAAACTCCGAGATTAATATACAGTTATATAAATCTTATATAAGTTATGGGGGTGAGACTGAGCCTGTCTACACTGTATCTGTTTAGATCAGTGTCGCTGAAAGCTCGTTCAGAGGGTGTATTTATCTACCTATTTTAGATGTTAACCAGCCTCAATCAAGTACTTTGTTTATTAAAAGACTGAATTTACGTATATTTACCAAATAGGTAGTTTTACTAGTAAATTTGTTGACAGCAGCACTAAAATCGTGACAACCGACTGTTGTGATTTTGAGCGTTAAAGATTGTTTTTAACACATTATTTTCAGGCTTAATATTTTATTGATGGTTTGCCTTTCTATAATTACCTTTATAATCGAATATGCGATGTTCAATTTTCCAGAAATATTTTTCTTTTTTGGCGATGACAAAATCCGGAGCAACGAATCCTTGAATTTGACCTGCAATTTGCTCGGCCGTTGTTGCTGTGATCACTGAACCTGTGATCGTTCTTGAAAAGATGCTGTAAAACCGTTGGCGTTGCTTGTTATTACTGAAATAGAAAGTTTCTTTGACAATATCACCATCTTCATCGTGGTAATTTATTTTGATTTTATCACCATCCGATTGAGCTGATATACCCGAACAGCGTAGTACTTTTCGGTCTTTTAATTGGAGGGCTTTTTTTAATTGATTATCGGGATCAATGAGGTCTACATGACATTGCTGACATTCTCGTGCTGCAATATCATTCTCGGCATTACACTGTGGGCATTGCTTGTATTTAAAGCGGTAGTTGCATTGTTCTTCGCTGCCATTACTGAGTTCAATTAGCCCTTGGCAGCGACGACCATAATGCTCAATAATGTCACCGTCCGCATCTGTTATCCCCCAAAATAAATTGGCAAAATCACAGCTCGGGCAGGGGACTTGTACCAGATCGCTATTACTGTTTGGCTTGGTTGAGCCGATTTCTGGCTGATATAAATCAAAGCCATTACCGGCGTAGTCAATGATTAAACAATCTGTTTTTCCTTCTGCAAGGCGTAGCCCTCGACCTGCGATTTGTTGGTATAAACTCACCGAGTCTGTGCGGCGTAAAATGGCAATAACATCGACATGGGGTGCATCAAATCCAGTCGTTAATACTGATACATTGACGAGATATTTAACTTCTTTGGCTTTAAATTGGCGGATCAGTTCATCACGTTCTTTAATGGCGGTTTTACCTGTGATTATAGCTGTTTGCTCGTCTGGCAGGAGTTTGAATATTTCTTGAGCATGTTTAATACTGGCGGCAAAGATCATGATGCCTTCACGATTGGCGGCAAGTTCGATTAATTGCTTACAGATAGCTTGTGTGACACGAGGGCTCTTAGCTAAAAACTGATCGAGCTGCACTTCATTGTATTCCTGTGGCAAGTCGTCAAACTGATAACGCGCAACGGGTGCATCGATCACTGCAGGGGTAGTCAAGAACCCTTTCTGTACAAGATAGCGTAAAGGCAGTTCGAATATGCAACTTTCAAAGGGAGTTTCATCCTCTGTTCTTACATAGCCTTGATAGTGTTTTTTATATATCCAGCCTTTATCTAAACGATAAGGTGTTGCTGTGAGTCCCAGAACTTTCAGCTTAGGGTTGGTCTTTTTTAAATGACTGATGACTTTTTGGTATTGGCTATCTTCACTTAAACTAACGCGATGACATTCATCAATAATTAATAGCGAGAAAAAACCGTCAAACTTAGCTAAATTACGGCTTAACGATTGTACGCTTGCAAAGGTAGTTTTGAAGCTGTCTTGTTTCTTACCTAATCCTGCTGCAAAGATACCAGCTTCAAAACCATCATGTTCAAACTTACTGTGGTTTTGTTCCACTAATTCTTTTACGTGGGCAAGGATAAGGACAGGGTGTCTTGCTAGGCGTGCTAACTCTGCCAATACGTGACTTTTTCCTGCTCCTGTCGGTAGTGTAATAACCGCCGGTTGGTCAGATTTTCTAAAGTGAGCTAAAGCGGCATCGACAGCTGCTTGTTGGTAATCGCGAAGAGGCATAGTTAGTTTTTATTTTAGAATTGATTATTGGATGAATTATCAATATATAAGCGCGAAAAGTCCAGTTGGATATTGAGGATACTGAGACATTAGAATTAACTTATATCGTAATAAACACGTTGATAAGCATTACCGATCATACTGATAGTTAAAGACTATTTATAATTTCCTATAGATAGATTTTACCGTTTGATACGTTAGATTATAACGTTTTAACATATGTAAATAATCATTCTAGACTGCGCACTTCAATAATATAATTAATAGTGTGAGTAGTTATAAAATGAATTTTAATAAAAAGTATTTAGTGATTGCCTTAAGTATGGGCCTTACCCTCAATGTCGCTGCAGAAACACTTACTCGAGATAATGGTGCGCCGGTAGGTGATAATCAGAATTCAATGACTGCTGGCTCAAACGGCAGTGTGTTACTAGAAGATGTGCAATTAATTCAAAAGCTACAACGTTTTGCTCGTGAGCGCATTCCTGAACGTGTAGTACATTCCCGTGGTGCTGGTGCGCACGGTGTATTCGTGGCGACTACCGATTTTAGTGGTATTACTGCTGCGGCCCCGTTTGCTGATGAAGGTAAAGAAACACCTGTATTTGTCCGATTTTCTTCAGTGATTCACAGTAAAGGTAGCCCTGAGACAATTCGTGACCCAAGAGGTTTTGCCACCAAATTCTATACGGATGAAGGCAATTGGGATCTTGTTGGTAATAATCTGCCTGTGTTTTTTATCAGAGATGCGATTAAATTTCCTGATATGGTTCACTCGTTAAAACCTTCGCCTGTTACTAATATCCAAGACCCGAATCGCGTGTTTGATTTCTTTTCAAATGAGCCAGGTGCCATCCACATGTTGACGTGGGTATACAGCGACAATGGTACTCCGTCAAGCTATCGTAAGATGGATGGTTTTGGTGTTCATGCGTATAAAATGATTAATGAAGCGGGTGAGGTTAATTATGTTAAGTTCCACTGGAAGAGCTTGCAAGGTATTGAAAATTTAGACGCCGATGAAGTTGCTAATGTGCAATCGAAGGACTTCCAGCACCTAACTCGTGACTTATATAAGAGCATTGGAGCAGAGCAATATCCGCAGTGGGATCTGTATATCAAAGTCATGAGCCCATCGGATCTGAATAATTTTGAATATAACCCACTCGATGCAACTAAGGTATGGGCTAATATTCCTGAAACTAAAGTTGGCACGATGACATTAAATAGAATGCCAACCAACTTCTTCCAAGAAACGGAACAAGTAGCGATGGCACCTGCGAATCTAATCCCAGGTATTGAACCATCCGAAGACCGATTATTACAAGGGCGCATATTCTCTTACTCTGATACGCAAATGTATCGCTTAGGCGCAAATCATCTGCAACTGCCGATTAACCGTCCTGTGGTGAATGTGGTTAATTATAACCAAGATGGCGCGCTTAATACGGGTTCGACAATGTCTAATGTCAACTATCAGCCGAGTCGTGAAGGTGTTGTTGAAGAGCAAGCTGCACGTCACTCTACGCCATCGTTAACTGGTAATGTGCAGCAACGTGCTATCTATAAACAATTAAATTTTGCGCAAACGGGTGATCTATATCGTAGTTTCACTGAGCAAGAGCAGCATAATTTAATCCGCAATCTGTCGGGCGATCTTGGGGCTGTTCAAAATAGCGATGTTAAGCATAAGATGCTGAGCTTTTTCTATAAAGCAGATGCTGAATACGGTACTGAATTAACCAAAGCGGTAAACG
>Ga0209292_1004406_pt1 | contig 14883 bp, 10 predicted proteins | sample GOMGulsemesocosm_2_FD_184634 | JGI IMG/M metagenome (GOLD analysis project Ga0209292, IMG submission 184634) | Methane-oxidizing microbial communities from mesocosms in the Gulf of Mexico - GOM9C Gulf of Mexico (SPAdes) (version 2) | ecosystem: Environmental > Aquatic > Marine > Cold seeps... | reverse complement strand
CTTGCATAGATCTAACCACGTGAATAATTTAGCTATTTAACATGAGCAAATTTAACGTTATCAAAAATGTACAAAAACAACACACGAAAAAATAAAATACAACACACCTTTACTTTTTTAATTGCTTTGGTAAAGTTAAATCCTTCAAACATTCAATTAGTTAGGTAGCATCATGAAAAAAGTAGCAATCTCTCTTTTATCCCTGTTTCTATTAAATGCATGTGACAGCGAACAATCCACAGCAACAAGCTACGACGTAGAATGTCTGGGTAAAGACAATGGATGGCATGAAAACAAACAGATAATTAATGATACTCAAGAGAATAGTTACAGCTTTGATGGCCAATGGCACTGTCAAAATGAAAAGCTATGGTACGCAAGTGCAACAGATAAACTTAATCTATTTGGTCAATTCTATGTAACCAAAACGGACAGTGCTGATATTACAACAAAATACCGCTACGACTTTATACAGATCAATAAAGCACAAAATTTAGTGATACAACTTGATGGCACAAACAAAGATCATAATCGTGAAGTACAAAGCTTTGATATGACCTTTGAATTCTTAACTACTAATGGCGTTCTAGCACAACTATTTAAAATGGACCCTTACAGCAGCAACGCATATTTCATGGAGTACAGTGCGAATAGTGGCAACATCAAACTATTGCAGAAAACTATTTTTAAAGGGCACAGTGACAGCCTTTATCAACGAGGTACTTCAGAATGTAGTAGCACCAATAATCAAGAGTGGCACTGCAACCATTGGGATAGTTATTATGATAACGATCAAAACGAAGAGAGCAGAATTGCAGGTGAGAGTACAAGTAAAGATCAAAGCCTAACACCTGACCTTACACTGCTTATTAACCCTTTAAAAATCCGTGACGAATTAAGTCGTCTAAGCGATAACTTGTTTAACTAGCTCAAATACCTGAGCGCCAATAACCTAGGTGCACCCTATTCTTTCTAGGTTATTGGTTTTTTCTTTACTTTCTTATATCAATAATCAAAAAACTTTCGGTGCTCTTTACCTGCACTATGACTGTTTATTTTATTAACATGTTTATAAGCTTTCCAATTAGAGACTTGAGTCCCTTGGTTAAGATGTGGAAAGCGCTTTTCTTGATCGTAATTCAATCCCAAAAATTGTAACAGTTTTTGCAAACTGCCCTGCTCACTGATATTAATCGATAGCAGATCATCTCGGTTTTGAAAGTACGATTCAACCTGCTGCTGATGTTGTACATAACAAGCAGTTAAATGATCTTCGCTTAACAGGTTTGCATTTGAAGTATCAAAAGTTTGCTCAAAACTACGTTTTAAGACAGGGCTAAAGTGACCGGTTTTAGGCGCAAGGTGCGGTGCCATTTTAGTTAATAAGCGTTGCATTGATGGCAACCACTTGGCTAAGTCTCTTTGCAAGTACACAAACTTTGAATTGGGGAATAACTTATCAAGCTGTTGATAGTCTGTAAAACAAGGCGAGTCTGTCACCACATCGGCTAATTCAAAGGCGTGTTTGGTAAAAGCTGTATGCGCCACTTTGAAGCCATGCTCTAACAACGCAACACTGATACTGGTGGTGCCAGTACGCGGTAAGCCAATAATAAAAATTTTAGACATAGAATCCAGTAACACATTTAAAAATGACAAACAGTGTAATGGATAACAATTAAAATAAAAGCGACTATTTATTGTCTCAGTATAAATACAATGTACTAGACACAATTACTTCAAACACATTTGCTTGCCCTACCCCTTTCACCTACTATATCGGCAAGTTAAATTTCCTTCAAAATTAAGGGCTTCAATATGGCATTGCCAGATAAATTTATTTTCTCCATGAATCGAGTGAGCAAGGTGGTTCCACCTAAGCGCACTATTTTAAAAGATATCTCATTAAGTTTTTTCCCTGGCGCTAAAATCGGCGTACTCGGTTTAAATGGCTCAGGTAAATCTACGCTGTTAAAAATAATGGCAGGTGTTGATAAAGAGTACGAAGGTGAGGCACAAGCTTTATCGGGTACTAAAATTGGTTACTTGCCACAAGAGCCTGTTTTAGATTTAGAAAAAACAGTACGCGAAGTGGTTGAAGAAGCTGTCAGTGAAGTTAAAAATGCACTAGCCGCATTGGACCAAGTTTATACTGATTACGCGGTAGAAGGCGCTGACTTTGATGCACTTGCTAAACGCCAAGGCCAACTTGAAGATATCATTGAAACACACGATGGTCATAATCTTGAAAACCAACTTGAGCGTGCTGCTGATGCACTGCGTCTGCCACCGTGGGATCAACCAGTAAAAGTACTGTCTGGTGGTGAGCGTCGCCGTGTTGCGTTATGTCGTTTATTGCTTGAAAAACCAGATATGTTATTACTTGATGAGCCTACCAATCACTTGGATGCTGAATCAGTTGCGTGGCTTGAGCGTTTCTTACATGATTACGAAGGTACTGTTGTAGCAATTACCCATGACCGTTACTTCCTTGATAATGTAGCAGGTTGGATCTTAGAGCTTGACCGTGGATACGGTATTCCATGGGAAGGTAACTACTCTTCATGGCTTGAGCAAAAAGATGAGCGCCTTAAGCAAGAAGCGTCTAAAGAGAAAGTCCGTCAACGCCAAATTGAAAAAGAGTTGGAATGGGTTCGCTCAAACGCCAAAGGACGTCAGTCTAAAAGCAAAGCGCGTTTGTCTCGTTTTGAAGAACTTAATAACCAAGACTTCCAGAAACGTAATGAAACAAACGAATTGTTCATTCCTACAGGTCAGCGTTTAGGGGATCAAGTAGTTGATGTTAATAACTTAACTAAGTCTTTTGATGGCCGTGTGTTAATTGACAATTTAAGCTTTAGTATTCCTAAGGGGGCTATCGTGGGTATCATTGGTGCCAATGGTGCAGGTAAATCTACACTGTTTAAAATGTTAAGTGGCGCTGAGAAACCAGATTCTGGTGAGATCATTATTGGTGAATCAGTACAGATGGCAAGTGTAGAGCAGTTCCGTGACCACATGGATGACTCCGCTTCTGTGTTCCAAGAAGTTTCTGGTGGCAGTGATATTATTCAAGTTGGTACGATTGAAATACCAAGCCGTGCATACCTAGGCCGTTTTAACTTTAAAGGTACTGATCAGCAAAAAACCGTGGGTAATCTTTCAGGTGGTGAGCGTGGTCGTTTACACCTTGCTAAACTGCTTAAGTCTGGCGGTAACCTGTTACTACTCGATGAGCCAACCAATGATTTAGATATCGAAACACTGCGTGCGCTTGAAGATGCACTACTTGGTTTTGCTGGTTGTGCAATGGTTATCTCACATGACCGTTGGTTCTTAGATCGTATTGCGACACATATCATCGATTACCGCGATGAAGGTCAAGTGAACTACTACGAAGGTAACTACACCGATTATGAAGCATGGCTTAAGAAAACATATGGCGCAGCAGCTGCTGAACCACATCGTATTAAATACAAACGTATTTCTTAATAGCAAGTTTTAGTATTAATAAAGGTAACCATTGGTTACCTTTTTATTTTGTACTTAGCTAAAGCCTGCTATGCAACGTCTACTTCTTCACCAACAACCAATTTCGTTTTTTCACTCGTTATTTGATCATTCACCTTGTTTCTTTTTTCAGCGAGTAATAAATAGAAACTCGGTAAGATAAATAGTGTGAAGACAGTACCAATAAACATGCCCGCCACTAAAATAATACCAATACTGTTCCGTGCTTCTGCCCCTGCACCTGTAACCAGTACTAAAGGAAAATGTCCTAAAATAGTGGCTAAGGTAGTCATTAAAATTGGTCGTAGACGTGTCGTTGCCGCTTCTGTCACCGCTTCAAGTTTACTCGCACCAAGCATTTGCGCATGATTAGCAAACTCTACAATTAGTATTCCATTTTTAGCAATTAAACCGATTAAGGTAATCAAGCCTATTTGAGAATAAATATTGATGGTGGTGAGCTCTACATAAGGGATCAGTAATGCCCCCGATAGCGCTAACGGTACACAGCCAAGTAACACAACCAGCGGGTCTCTAAAGCTATTAAATTGTATCGCTAACACTAAAAATACAATTAATAGCGAAATAGCCAATACCATCACCAGCGTATTACCCTCTTGACGTAACTGTCTAGACTCGCCAGCGTAATCAATAGAATAACCAGCAGGTAATATCTCTTGAGCGACTTTTTCAATAGCAGCTAACGCTTCTTCTTTACTTGAACCAGGCGCAATACCACCATAAATTCTAAAAGATGATTGCTGTGCAAAGGTACCCAATTGTCTTGGCACTGTTTTCCACTTTAAATCAGCCACGGCTGAGATAGGGATCAACTCACCTGTCGGCAGTTTAATATTTAATGACAGTAGCTCTTCACTCTTACTACGTACATCATCGTTCACCATTGGAATAACACGATATGCTTTACCGTTGGCATCAAAGCGATTAACAAAATTACTGGATAATAAAATCCCCAGTTGCTCACTAATTTGCCCAATATTCATGCCTAAATCGGCGATTTTATCGCGATTTAATTGTAGCTCGACTTGCGGTAGATCTATTTTCAGATCGGTATCAGCAAAAAGAAATTTTCCACTCGCAAAGGCAGCGCCAACCAGCTGGTCTGCATATTGTTTCATCTCGCTATAAGGCGCTGACGATTTAACAATCATCTCTATTTCAAATTGCCCAGAGCTCGGTAGTGATGAAGGTAAAATGGGGAACATATTAAGCCCTGGTATTTGCGCCAATGAACCGTACATACGTGGCACTAATGATTGTGCCGTGTAATCACGTTCATTTGCTTTAACCAGCTCTAACCCACCAAAACCACCGCCACCAAAAATAATTTGCCAAACATTTTTACCGCCTTCAATCTGTTGCAGACTTTCAACCACAGGGTTCATTTGCGCAACGTTATAGTCTAATGACGCATCCGGTGGAGATTGAATCACAAACATCACCATCGCTTGATCTTCAATGGGTGCGAGTTCTTTTTTTGATTGTAAGTAAAAAGGTACACTCAACAATGAAACCACTAAGGCAATTAAAAACACTTGCCCCTGCCATTTAAATATTTGCTGTAAAAGTTTGCCATAACTTTGTTGTACTTTTTCAAAAATAAAATTAACTTTAGCGGTTAACCAGCCTTCTTGACCGCCTTTAGGTGAAACATAGGCACTCATAATAGGTGATAATGTAATGGCCACCAGCCCAGAAATAATCACTGCAATCGCAAGCGTAAAGGCAAACTCTTTAAACAATACGCCGGTTAACCCAGACAAAAAACCGATAGGCGCATAAACAGCGGCCAGTGTTAATGTCATTGAAATAATCGGTACCAGCAGTTGACGAGAACTCACCAGCGCAGCATCAAACTTGGACATGCCCTGACGCATCAATCGCGCCACATTTTCAACCACCACAATGGCATCATCGACCACGAGTCCAACCGATAATACGATGGCTAACACGGTTAATAGGTTTAATGAAAAACCCATCAGTGACATAGCTGCAATCGCCCCTAATATAGAGATAGGAATGGTAATTAACGGTACGATGGCACTTCTAAACGAGCCCATCAGTAAAACAACTACCAATCCCACTAAAACAACGGTTTCAGCCAAGGTAGTGAAAATCTCTTTTAATGCATCACGCATGTATAACGTACCATCAAAGGCATAACCAATTGAGATTCCGTTAGGTAGTGTTTTATTGAGCTCTGCGACTGTTTTATACAACTCATCACCAATCGCCATTTCATTTGCGCCAGGTAACGGCCAAATGGAAATATAGACGGCATCTTGATCATTTAATCGTGCGGTAACACTGCTATCTTCAGCCGCTAATTCGATTTTAGCGACATCTTTCAGATAAATATTAGCTTCATCAATTTCGGTGATAACCAGCTGTTCAAACTCTTTCACTGAGCTGAGCTGTGTATTAGCAACAATATCTATTTTCTGATGGTCATTCTCAACATAACCCATAGTTGCGATGGTATTGTTTGCAGCTAATGCTTGATAAACATCATTGGCACTCAGGTTAAATACTTGTAATGCATCAGCATTTAACCAAACGCGCATGGCAGGCGTTCGCGCACCTTCAATGCCAACACGTTGTACACCCTCAATCGCATTTAATACGGGATTAACTTGGCGCGTTAAATAATCAGTGATACGCGACAAATCATTACCGTTAGCTTGTACATTTAAATAAAAGACAGCAAATGGTCTATCTGCACGGCTAACGGATACAACTGGATCTTGCGCGCCTTGTGGTAATTCATAGCGAATTTGTCCTAATCTGGTATTTAACTCCGCTAACGCTAGCGTTGAGTTTTCATTTAATTTAAGCCAAATAGTGACTTTAGAGCTACCAGAGGTACTGACTGAATCAACGTATTCAACGCCCGGTACGGTTGCGGCGACACGTTCAATTGGTTCGGTGATAAAACCTTGTACCACATCGGCTGATGCGCCAATGTAATAAGTATCGATGACTAAAGAAGCACTCTCAATTTTTGGAAACTGCAACACAGAAATCTTATTTGCTGACCAAAGGCCAGCAATACAAATAATGATGGATAGAACAATTGCAACAACCGGCCGCTTGACAAATATATCCATGATGGATGATTTTTTATCTTTCATAATAATCCCTTATTCTTTTGTACTAGTATCAGCAACAGCCACTTGAGTTACTGCTTTGGCTGCCGATTCCTCAGTCAGGTAAACCTTCATGCCAGGGTATAACTTGAACGAACCTTTATTGGCAATAAGTTGCCCAGTTTCAACGCCAGAAAGGATCATGACGGTATCGCCTTGTCGCTCTCCAAGTTCAACGGGCACTGGTTTTGCACGGTAGCTGCCTTCTTCAGCTTCTTCTAATACAAATACATAACTGCCTAAAGCATCACGCTTAATTGCTAAATCAGGTACCGATGCAAGTGTTATTTGTTTGGCAATCGGTGCGCTCACAGAGACTAAGGTATTTAGTTTTAACGCCAGTTGTGAAGATGGAATTTGTGCGCGGTATTTTAAATGGCGAGAGGTACGTGATACTTTTGGGTCCACAGCAATAATTTTTGCTACAAAAGATTCACTTTGATTGATCGGGCGAATATCAACCACAGAACCAACACTGAGCTCTTGATAAAGTTGCGGTAAGTTGAAATCAATCCAAGTAAAGTTATTAACACCAACAAGTTCAAGAACTTGACTATTTTCACCTAAATATTGACCGACCTCTAAGGTATGAATACCTACCGTAGCGGTAAAGGGTGCAACTAAGGTCTTTTTATCAATCGCCGTTTTAATGATAGTGATGTCTGCTTGCGCTATCTGTAATGCGGCACGTGCTTCATCGACTTTATCTTTACTGATACCACGACTTTTTAATAGTTTAATCGTACGATCTAGTGTTTGCTGACGTAACATTAATTTCGCTTTAGCCGATATTAATTGTGCATCTTCATTACGATGATCAAGTTCGACCAATACCTGGCCTTTTTTAACCACCTTGCCTGACGTTGCATTCAAACGCGTAATTTCACCTGCAAGCTCGTTTTGCAACATTAAAAATTTATAGGCTTTTACTTCGCCACTCACTTTAATGTTTTTTTGGTAAGTAAGGCTGCTGACCTCAATGGCGGTTACCACGGCAGCCGGCTCTGGCATGCTTGCAGCTTGTGCACTAGCAGCTTGTTGTAAAGAAGTTTTGTAGCTATATAATCCAAAAATTGTGCCGGACAATATAATTATCACTAACAGCCATTTAGTTACATTCATGATGCTTCCCTTATCATTATTATTTAATTGTTAATTTGTTAATTAGGCGTTTTAATTTTTAAGTGGGTTATCTAAGTTTGTTATCGGATAACTGTAAACACACTTTTTTAATGTCGTTATCTGATACAACTTGCAACCAATCGTAGGAGTTAATCAAACGTTTCATATTACGAATATGAACATCATCAACATTGAGAGCAAAAACATTTACTGCCTTTGTCTCTTCACTATTCTCAAGGCTGTCTAACTCGATTTTGCTGTCATTACGGCGTTGTAGATGTAAAGCCACCGATTGAAAATAACCAACGGACAGCGACCAAATACCGATGTTTATTTCCTCAATATCGCGGCTCCCGGAGGTTAACTCACCTGAGTCCGCTGCATTTTGTAAAAATTGCTGGAACATGCTTTGACATCGTTCTCCGCAGAATATCATTTGTGCTAACCAACGCTCAGAGCAGCGCTTCATCATCGCTTCGGTATTGACAATGCTTTCAAGCTGGTTATCAAAGCTATAGGTTTGTACCTTTGAACAATCCAACAAACTCATCGCAATAAGACGTTCAGGTGTTGTAAGAGGCAAAGCGAGTACTTTTTTAAAGATGCAGTGTCGCTGTTGAAACATTCGTGTCGCTAACGCAATCAGTACATCTTCTTTACATTGCACAAATTTATAGACCGAGCCCATCGAAAGGCCTGCTAATTTAGCGATCGCAGACATCGAAAAGTCTAATAAACTGCTCTCTTCGATAGCTTTAATGGCAGCATTGATGATTAACGTTTCTTGTTCTTCTGCACTAAATCGTGGAGCAGGCGCCATGAAATTTCCTTTTAAATAATTCAATTCGAATATCATTCGAATGATCGTCACATGATTATTGATTGACATAATAACTTTATATTTATTAACTTCAAGTACAAATTTACTATGTAAGAATTTAATGCAGGCATTGGGGCAAATACTCAGCTTATTTACACACGTGCATTTGCAGTTCTACTTGGGTGGTGGCGTTTCGCTTATCTCAGAAAGAGATACACGGGTAACCAAGGGGATAAAACCCGCTTGGCGAGATTTCCTATAAGTTTGCTTAGCATTTTTCTCTGATATACAGTAATCAACGCTAAAGACTGGCACACCTAAACTAAGATAAAGCTGATTTTGAGTGATCCTATTCGCAGTAGAGTACTCTTCAAAGTGCCTTTCTCCACCGGTAAGATCACCGGCATTGGCATCATTCCACTCTGCATCTCCCTCTCCAAAAAACCAAGTATCTTCCGTCGCAATGGCATCTATCATCGCTACATAACGTGCCGGGTTATGATTTAGCAGGTAAGGGGCATTTTGAACAATGACAATAAAATCGGGCCGAATAGCCCTGCCCGCAGCACCAATTTGTTCAATAAATAACATCATTTCACTTTCAGGGCTCACACCTTGCTGCAGTGCAACATCACGGACAGCATCATCGTCATAGGCTTCTACCCAATCTAAATATATTCCATGAAACCCTGCTTTGGCTAACTTAGCGACTATTCCGTCAGATTTTAACCAGATATCTTTCCATTCACTCTGCCAGTACGCAACCGGATAGTTTCCAACCCATCCGTCAGGATCCGTTGTTATCAAAAAACTGGGGGAACCTCGCTTTTTTTCGCTGGGAGCAATCCAGTCAGGTTGCCAATAATTACGATAATCTGAGGCTTGTCCAATATCAGCATAGGCTAACAGGATACGAGCATCGCCGTTTAATTTGCGTTCAAGCCGTTTTACGAGGTAATCGGTATCGTAGGAGAAATCAATAAAATCGTTGCCGGGCTCGACCACAAGCATGTCGTAATCAGTTACTGCCAAGGAATCAATTTTAGCGTTTTCTTCCAGCCCCTGGATTTGATACATCCAAGTGTTGATGCTAACACCGTTGAGGATCACTGGAGTTGCCTGCTCGACCACTGTGTCAGCATTGCTAGCAGCGCCTACATCAGCGCTGAGACTGGCAGAGCCAGTTTCGATTTTTGTATAGTTTGATAAAGAAAAGGCAAGCATAAACCCGACTACAACTAACCCTACAGAGGTGATACTTTTAGGAAGGTTTGTCTGCTTCTTTCCATGCTGCGGGGCTCTAGGTTTAGCGTCACTACTGTTAAGTACTTCGTAAACTTCGATGGGCTCTTTGATCCCTTTTACAAAATAGCGCCCGTGTGGCTGCCATTGGATATTATTGTGCTCACTCAACCAGCCCTTGGCGCTATCAAATACCGTATAGCTTAAGTAAATTTGGCCACCATCGGCAAGACTTTCTATCCTAGATGCTCTATTAACATGGCGCCCAAAAACATCTGCTTGAACATTATCGTCTACTGCAACTTGTCCCATATGCATGCCTATTCGAATAGATAAATCTTCATATGCCGGGTGATTGTTATTAAACACTGCAATTGCTTTTTGAATTTCTAATGCGCGCTCAACGGCTGAGCTAGGCTCAGAAAAAACGGCCATCACAGCATCACCTATAAACTTAATAACCAATCCATCATTATTTTTTTGAATAATATCTGTGAGCAACTTGTCGTGTGTCTCTCGTATTCCACGAGAGTACTTTTCACCTTTCTCTTCGGTGATCAGGGTAAAGTTTTTAATGTCAGTGAACATGACGGTTAATACGGCGGTATTCTTACGCTTGATGTAACCATTGATATTACTAATCTCTTCATTACTAATATCAATTTGTGAAAGGTTATGACTTTTCATAATCGCTCTTAGCCTTCCTCTTTTCATTGCTTCCCTTGTAGAGCAACCTTGAACATGAGCCGTTTAAGTAGCCAAGTACATTGTATTACTTAGCTTAAGATTAGCAGTTAATTCACTCATCACAACAATGCCTCACTGCCCGTTATTTTACATATTAGGGGCTGCTGAATCACTCATTAGAGTTCCGGTTAAGCTAGTTTCCTTGACTACTTTTAAAGCGAGCCTAAACTGCTCAATGGCCTAGAGCCCTTGAGTTCCACACCAAAGGCTTTGCTGCATCCACAAAGCCTATAACGGCGAAGAACAAATAGATATCAAGCAATAAATGACACTTAGCTCAAAACCTAGTGCTGGAGAGTTATGATCCTGCCCTGCACTAGCCTTAGCTACTGAAGCCTTGCCTCTTTAATTTTCTAGCGATTTATCTTGGTGTGCTGGATCCATTTTTTCGAAATAACATTGAGCGGTTTGCAAATCGGCAATGGGAGAAAACATTGAAAAATCAAAATCACTGATAGCCTCAGCATGCTTTACACGATTTGGCCAATCCTGATTAGATAGTGCAATTTTACCTAATGCAATAAAGTCAGCTTGTCCATTTGCTAGCATGTCAGCCGCCAATAATGGTTCATTCACACCACCATTAGCAATAACGGGCAAGCCACTAAATTGTTTAGCTAGAGAAGATAACGAAGCACTGCCGTTAAATGCTGGATGATTAAGGACAGGCTCAGTGGTATGAATGTAATCAACGTTGCACTCTTTCATCTGACTAAATATGTGCTTAGCCGCCAGTTCCTCCTCAGGCCATAAGTATTCCGCATCATTCACTTTCTTTTGCGAAAATCGAATACCAACAATAAAGTCGTTGCCAACAGCCTCGCGCACGGCGTTGATGATTTCTTTGTAAATACGCAAACGATTATCTAGTTTCCCACCATATGCATCGTCTCGTTGATTGCTATAGACGGTAAGAAACTGATCCAATAAATAGCCATTGGCTCCGTGTATTTCTACACCATCAAAACCGACTGATTTTGCAAATAGCGCAGAAGACACGAACCCTTGTATCACATCCTTAATATCTTCTTGAGTCATAGCTTCTGGGGTTTGATAAGCACCATTACCATAATAAAATGGCATCTGCTCACCTAAAGGGCGTACTGCAGAAGGTGCCATCGATTTTTCTGTAAAGCGGTTATGTTGGGAAAGTGCCCCAGCATGCATCAGTTGCGCAACTATTGCAGTCCCGTTTGCATGAACAACATCAATAATCGGTTTCCAACTATCGGCTTGATTTTGTGTGGAAATCCCAGGCTGCTTATAATAACACTGGCTATATAACTGGTCCGTGTATAACCCCTCCGTTACAACAAGGCCAAACCCTCCTTGCGCAAAACCTTGGTAATATTCCTGCATTAGTACGCCAACTGTTCCATCTTCCTGTGCACTGACACGAGTCATGGGTGCAACCATCAGTTTATTGCGGATTTTTAGGGTGCCTATTTGTGAGGGGGTAAATAAAATTTCATTGCTTGCTTTCATGTTGCTCTCCTGTTGGTGATTTAATATTTCAGTATCTTTACATTCAACACAAACACTGTAAATATGTGTAGAAATTGAAACATTAATAACATTTAATTGAAGATAACTATGATTAACCAGTTGGAAAGCTTAAAAGTACTTAAAGCTGTTGTGGAATGTGGCAGTTTTACAGCGGCCTCTCAGAGACTCAATATTTCTGCTGCTAGGGTGTCTAAATCGATTGAACGATTAGAAATTGAGCTTGGAACGGTCTTATTCAACCGTAGTACACGACACATGATAATGACCGACAGTGGCCAGCATTGTTATACGCGCGCACTGAATTTGATAAGCCAGTGGCAAGATTTAAAGGAAGAGCTCGTTGAGTCTCAGGAAAATCCGAGAGGAAAGTTGCGCATTAGCGTACCAACAACTTGGGGGCTTGCTAAACTGCCCAGCATATTAGACTCGTTTATGCGCCAGTATCCAGAGATTAAACTTGAGATACAATTGAGCGATGAACATGTCAATGTGTTATCAGATCAGTTTGACCTTGTTCTGAGGTTAACTCGACAACTTTCAGACAGCGCCTTGATTTGTCGAAAGATCACCAGCTATAGATTAATAGCTTGTGCCTCTCCAGACTACCTACAAAAACATGGATCACCACAACACCCCATAGCGCTAAAAAATCATTCATGCCTTATGTATAGCTTTCCAGGAGCCATTCATAAATGGCAATTTATCGATAGACGCAAATCGATAGATGTATTCATACAACCACAGTTGCTTTCCAATAACAGTAAACTACTTCATTCAGCTTTATTGGCAGGCCAGGGAATCGCGTTGATTCCAGACTTTATTGTATCTGAAGACCTTGCTACTGGGCGTTTAATCCCAATATTAAAAGACTTTCAAACAGCAAGTATGAATTTATATTCTTTGCGTCCCGGTAATCGAATGCCATCACATAGGCTAAAGGTGTTACACGATTATTTGTGTCAAAATTTAAAATAGAGCCCTTATTGGCGAAAACAAGGAACATTCCGATAAATAGTGACTAGCGCACCTATTTAAGATGTTACTCAGAAAATGTTTGATATTTGCCTTTCATCTTCGACGCGTTACATTGCCCTTGAGAATCCAAGCACTGCTATAGTTAAAGTATCACCAGGGGAGGTTTTATGGGGTTCATTCAATCATTTGGCGCGGTAGAAACGGTCACTGGCTCTTGCCATTTTTTACAACTTAACAATGGGCCTAATATTCTTATCGATTGTGGTTATTTTCAAGGTGAAAATATTCAAAAATCCGATCAAGAGTTTAATTTTTCCCCAAAAGATGTCGACATTGTGTTACTCACTCACGCTCACTTAGACCATGTTGGACGCCTGCCTAAACTGGTTAAAGAAGGCTTTGATGGTAAAGTAGTTGCGATGCGCGCGACACTGGATTTAGCAGAGATAATTTTGCTTGATAGTGCCAAAATTGCAGAAGAGGAATACAAAATAGCGTTAAAAAAAGCACAAAGAACAGGTAATAAAAAACGGGTTGCCCAACCTATTTATAGCAGCGACGATGCACTGTCGGTGTTTGACTTAATTATTCAATATGCTGACTATAATAAAGCGATTCAGCTTACACCAAGTGTTAAAGTAACCTTTCGAAACGCTGGGCACATCCTTGGCTCTGCAACCATTCAAATTGAAATAAGCGAAGAGGGAAAAACAAAGTCTCTGGTGTTCAGTGGCGACCTTGGATCTTGTCTAGATATTATTATGACTCCCCCTACTTTTGTGAAAAAAGCGCATGCTTTGTATATTGAGTCTACCTATGGTGATCGTGAACATCGGCCACTACAAGAGTCGATTGAAGCGTTCAAAGAGATCATTATTAGTACATTAGAAAACCAAGGAAATGTATTAATCCCCTGCTTTGCCATTGAGCGCACGCAGGAAGTTTTGCTGTTACTTAAGCAGATGTATTACGATAAAGAGCTGCCCACCTGTAAGGTGTTTTTAGACTCTCCGATGGCAATCTGCGCGACCCAAATATATAACAACTATCACAATGATTTGAATGCTTGCGCTAACAAACTATTAGCACGTGACGGTAGCGTTTTTGAATTTCCTTATCTGCAATACTCACTTAAAAAGCCAGAATCTAAGTTAATTAATAGGGAGGAAGATGGCTGTATTATTATTGCTGGCAGTGGCATGTGCACTGGAGGTAGAATTTTGCATCATTTTAAACACCGTTTATGGAATGAGTCTAATAGTGTTGTCTTTGTTGGTTATCAGGTGCAAGGCACCTTGGGGCGGCATCTGATAGACGGCGCAGATTCGATACAACTGCAGCATGAAACCATTAATGTCAAAGCACAAATACACATGCTTAACGGATTTTCAGCACATGCCGACCAAAGCGATCTATTAGCTTGGATGAGTGAATTTGAACAACTGGATAATATTTATTTAATACATGGCGAGGTGAACACACAAGAAACGTTTAAAGAGACAATTAAAGAGCATCTGCATAAACCTGCTCATATTGTTAAATATGCAGAAAAAATCCATATTTAAACGTATTAAAATAACCTTCTTTGTCATCAAAACGTTGCTGAATACAAGAGAGTAGCGAAAACTTTACCCGTCCAATTGTTGCTACCCCTTTCACATTTATAGTGTTAAACCTGAGTCGCCACCTTGTCAAACTGTAAGTCACACAGCTTTTTATATAACTCGGAACTGGTTAATAACGAATGATGATCGCCACTAGCAACAATCCTGCCTTTATCCATTACTACAATCA
>Ga0209292_1004404_pt1 | contig 14885 bp, 9 predicted proteins | sample GOMGulsemesocosm_2_FD_184634 | JGI IMG/M metagenome (GOLD analysis project Ga0209292, IMG submission 184634) | Methane-oxidizing microbial communities from mesocosms in the Gulf of Mexico - GOM9C Gulf of Mexico (SPAdes) (version 2) | ecosystem: Environmental > Aquatic > Marine > Cold seeps... | reverse complement strand
CCTACTTTATTTTAAACGTTTATCTTTACAATAATTATTAATATTAACACATTTATTATCTTAATTATGGATTATTCTGAGGCTGAAAAAGTTAAAAAAAATGACATTTTAATTCATAATAGTGAGAAAGAAGGACCTCAAGAAGTGAAAGTGCTAATTGTTCAAAAATATGAACATAGTATTAGGTTTAAAGTGGCTAATAAAAGTAATAATTGGGTACATACAGCTCATTCAAAACATTTTAGTTTCAAAGCGTAATTTTAATTATATTTTCATTCAGTATCATGAATATGAAAAGTTCATGATCTTAATTCGTGATGAGCAATAAGGAGGTTGTTGGTATTTATTAAATCTAATATTTACTTGCATATTTTGTTTCGTTGAAGTAGATTATTTTTTTGTGAAACTCGTATAGGATTGTAAAGTGGAATATACTTGGTAATATAGTATGCAGTTCTGATAAGATTTACAATTATTTTTTTTAAACAAAAGGTAATTTTAGAGCTTATTAAAAAATGAACAATGAAGTACTCAAAAATTGATAATATTCTCTATGTAGAGAATAGAAAGAAGTTGATAAGCCAGTTGGAAACTAGTTCAGTTGCTATTATTAATTCCAATGATCAAATGCCTACTAATGCTGATGGCTTAATGCCTTTTAGGCAAAATAATGATTTACTTTATTTGTCTGGAATTGACCAAGAAGAGTCAATCTTGGTTATTAGTCCAAATGCGTCAAATGAAAAACATAGGGAGATTTTATTTGTTAAAGAGACAAATGATTTAATTGCTGTTTGGGAAGGAGATAAATTGACAAAAGCGCAAGCGTCTGAAACTTCAGGTATAGAAACTGTATATTGGATTAGTGAATTTGAAGAAGTAGTAAAGACGGTCTTGTTTGAAGCTCGAATCGTATATTTAAATCAGAATGAACACTTACGCGCTTTAAAGCAAGTACAAACAAGAGATGATAGATTTCGATTGTGGTGTAAGGAACAGTATCCTTTGCACAATTATAAAAGACTAGCACCTGTAATGACTGACTTAAGACAAGTTAAGCATTCAATTGAAGTTGAATTGATCCAACACGCATGCGATATTACAGAGAAAGGGTTTAGACGTGTATTAGAATTTGTTAAGCCAGGCGTAATGGAGTATGAGATTGAAGCGGAGTTTGCACATGAATTCTTAAGAAATAGATCAAGAGGGTTTGCATATGAACCTATAATAGGTGGAGGACATAATGCATGCGTTTTACATTACTTGTCGAATAATATGCCTTGTAAGGATGGAGACTTGATTTTAATGGATGTTGGAGCTGAGTACGCTAATTACGCTTCAGATATGACCAGATGTGTGCCAGTTAGTGGTAAATTCTCCAAAAGACAAGCTGATGTTTATAATGCTGTTTTAAGAGTACTTAAAGAAGCATCCTCTTTATTGGTACCTGGTAATACTTTTGATCAGTACGAAAAAGAAACAGCTAAAATGATTGAGTTTGAATTAATTGGTTTAGGGGTACTGGATAAGCATGATGTGGCTAAACAAGATACTAAAAATCCGTTGTACAAAAAATACTTTATGCACGGTACCTCACACCATATGGGATTAGATGTACATGACCTTGTGGAGAGAGAAAGAGTATTTGAGCCAGGTATGGTGGTGACTTGCGAACCAGGCATTTATATTAGAGAAGAAAATTTAGGTATTAGATTAGAAAATGATTTACTAATGACTAATAATAGCCCAATAAACTTAATGCAAAATATACCTATTGAAATAGAAGAGATAGAGCAGCTTATGGCTCAGAGAAAAGTTTTGGTATAAAGAAGACCAAAAAATGTTATATAAAAAAGGAGAGTTAGTTAACTCTCCTTTTTTTGAATTATAAATTATAAACCAGTAATCATCTAGTCTAACGGTACAATGGTTGTATTTAACCATTTCTCTAATGCAGTGTAAATGTTATTTTTATCATCTGCAGAAAAGTCTTTTATCCTTACGGAATGTGTTGCTCCTTTTTTTACCATTTTCAAGGAGTTTAATTCGGGAGAAGGTGTAATTGCACAGGCAGTCCAAGTGTCGTACTCACCATAAATGTAAATAAAGTTGTTTCCTTTATTTGTAGCATAGTTCCATACTTTTTGCATATAATCACCATTGTATTCAGGGATGTTTTTAGCATCTGCAACAAAAAATAAATTATCAGGTTGTTTTACTTCTTTTATTAAATCGTAAATGTGCTTTTTTTGAAATCCATAGTATCCTAATTCTACCATGTGTTGGTAATAAGAAGCATATAAACGTTCAATTGTTTTGTCGCTGTAGAAGGACCAACCAACAGTATTGTTGACGTGGTTAAATATATCTTGAGCATTAGAATTGATACCAGGAATATCATCACACTTTCCATACCACTGCCAAAATGAAAAAGTGTATTCGTAGGCGGCATATTCTAAAACCGTTTGGTATCCTATAGAATAGGTTTGTCCTTTTTCTTTAGCGTATGATTTAAGCAACGGTATAATTTCATCTCTTCTTTCTAACAACATTCTTTGAAAAGCATAAGTACTATCTCTACACCAGCTCTCCCCAATTGTGTTAATATGATTGGTTGTTCTTTCATCTTCACGCTTTAGAGCTATTGGAGCAACATAAGGTACAGTTACCGTTACATCATTTGGATATTGACTTCTGTAAGTAATACAATTGGCGCCACCTTTACTCACACCAGAAGAAATCCATTTACCAGAATAGATGGTTTTAAATGCAGTATTAATGTGATGGTAATCTTCAACAGCTTGTTTGTTTCTTAAATATTGCCAGTCTATTGAATCTGGTTTTGAATTTCCGAAATAACGGTACTCAATTATCAATTGATTTCCTTTTGTCATTTTAGAAATTTCTTTAGTGATATCATGTGCTTCATAACCACAAGTTTCCATTAAAAATGCAGCGTCACTCTCTGCGTGAGAAAGGTACATATGTTGCTTAAAAGTACCTTTTGACGAGTCAAAATGATCTAATGGTTGCTCCAAAGTAAGATGGTAGGCCTGAGTGAAATGATGTCTAGCTGAAGTTTCCCAAAGTTGTAGTCCTTCAATTTTCTCTAATTGAATTCTCAAGCCTAGCTTATCTTTCCATTCAGATTTTTTTAAAATTTTATGTTTTGGATCGATATTGATATCCTTAATATTCTTTAAGTAAAATTGATATTTACCTTTTGTCATTTTAATAACAGAGCGCTTCTGTTTAATTGAAATCTCAACAGGCATTTCAAAATCAAATTCAGACGGTGTGCTCCATTCCAAATAAAGTGTATCATTTTTATGATTAACTAAAAGGTTTGGTAATACAGTTTGACTACAGTAAGCGTCAAAGAACCAATTTAAATCACGTTCAGAGGTTTTTTTAATTTCATCTTGATAGTCAGAACTGTATAAGGTACTGTCGTTTTCATCTTTTAAACTATATTTTTCATCAACTAAATAATTTAAGGTACTTATAATTTTGTCCTGTTTAGATGATTGAACTTGACCAGATATAGAGTTGAAAACGATTAAGGCAAGTAATGATAAAGCTATTTCTTTCATATTAGTCATTGATTACAATTTGGTTTTTAATAAGGTCGTTAAATGAATCTCTTTTTCTAATGAGATACGCCCTTTTATTTTTGATTAATACCTCCGCTGGTCTAAATCGAGAGTTGTAATTTGAGGCCATACTGTACCCATAAGCACCAGCTGTTTTAATGGCAATAATATCTTTTTCTCTTACCTCATTTAAAGGTCTGTCAACGGCAAAATTATCTATTTCACAAATGTTACCAACTACCGTATAGTTTTTCTTATTCCCATTCGGGTTACTTGTATTCACAATTTCATGATAGGCATTATAAAACATGGGTCTAATCAACTGATTAAATCCAGAGTCAGTCCCTACAAAAGGAGTTCCACTATTTTCTTTAATCATATTACATTCAGTAAGAAGAACCCCACTTTCACAAATTAAGTACCTACCGGGTTCAAACCACAATTGAATGTCTGTGCCATAATCTTTACAAAACTCTTTAAAAACGGGTTCAAGTTCTTTACCCAAGGCATTTAAATTAATGACAGCTTTGTCATCACCAACATCTACTTTAATACCACCACCAAAGTCTATATATTTAATATGTTTAAATTGTTTAACCACATTAAAAATGCTTTTAGCACCTTCAATAAAAATCTCAGGACTCATTATAACAGAGCTAGAATGAATGTGCAAACCATGAATGTGCAGGTCGTATTTTTCCTCTAGTTCTTTTACCTTACCCAGTTGATCAGCAGATATTCCAAATTTAGATTGTTTGTGCCACCAGTCTACCTTGTCACTGTTCATTTGCGCATGAATCCCTGGATTTAACCTAACAAAACAAGGAACAGAATTACCGTACTTTTCTCCAAACTTCTCTAAGTTCGGTAAGTTTTCAATGTTGATATTCACACCTAATTCTACCGCCATTTCAATTTCTGAAAAGTCAACACAGTTGGGGGTGAAAACAATTTCATTGGGTTCAAACCCCACCATTAATCCCATCTTTATTTCTGGAATGGAAACAGTATCTAAGCCAGTTCCATTAGTTAACATTTCTTTTAAAATGGATAGGTTGGTGTTGGCTTTACAAGCATATTTCACCTTGCAGTTGATGTCTTTAAAGGCGCTTTTAAAAGATTTTACTTGACGTTCAATGGTGTCTGCGTTATAAACATATAGAGGTGTTCCAAATTCAGAAGTGAGATTTCCTACAGCTATACCTTGAATGCTGTACGTGTTGTTTATTAATTCCATTTTATATAGTGTGTTTTCTAAGTTTTTGAACTCGGTTCATTAATTCTTTTACGCGCGCTACTTGAGTTTCATTTAATTCATAAAGCATATTGTTTCTTAAGTGCCAATACAACATGCCATGTGCTGCCCATTGAATGTAGTATGGAAGGACGTGTTTTTCAGGTTCAGTTAATTTTCTAATTTCGTTATAGGCTCTAACAGTTTCATTCATTAATTCAATTTGTAAGATATTGTCTTTAAAACAGAATCCGTTAATTGCCATGGCCAAATCAAATAGTAAAGTGTCATAGGCAAATTCTTCAAAATCAATAACAGCTTTCAATTTATTCCCTTTAAAAATGGTATTATCAGGGAAGTAATCGCCATGAATAATACCTTTGGGTAAGTTGTTAGAAATGAAATCTTTTAAATAGAAAGTTTGTTCTTTAAAATAACCGTAAACCTTAGGATACTGATATTTTGCATCCTTAAATTCGCTGATAATACTTAAGCAATTCTCAAAAGAAATAGCATTTACCTTTTTGTAATTAGGCTTAACTTTTGTCAATGCCAATTTAGCGGCAGCACTTCCTATCTCTCCAGCCGTTTCAATATTAAGGTCTGGTTGACTGCCTTCAATAAATTCGTAAATCAAACAGAAATGGCCGTTGAGTTCATGAATGTGATTGCCTTTCTTATCTAATATTGGGTATGAAGTAGGGTAGTCATTTTGCTTCAATTCCGTCATCAAATGAATTTCTTTCTCAATATCCTTTTTACTTTGTTGTTTACACAAACGAAATAGAATGTCTTGTCTAGAAGTGGTCACTTTGAAGTTTTCGTTGGCATAACCGAATGATAAGTTTTTATGCTCCATTACTTCTCCTAAATTGTAGTTTTGAACTACAGCTTTTATGTCTTGTATAGTTGTTGTTATTTGTACGTGTGATGTCATAGGTTCGTAATATCTTTTGTATTTACAATAAAAGAAAAATGATAAGATGTATCAGTTAAAAGGTATGGCTGGTGTGGCATAGCACCCCATGAATTGTCTCCTCCAACTCCCATTTGTTTATGTGAAATAATGAGTGTGGTTTGTTCTCCAGTTTTTATTTGTGAGCCATGTTTATTGGCACCTGTTTTTATTTCACTAGCTGTAAGGTTGTCTCCATTTTCCGTTTCGTTTAAATAAAGATCGTTATAATTAAATTCCCACGCACCAGTTTCAAATGGAATGTGACTATTAATCTCTATTGATACGTTGTTATTTGACAGTTTTACAGATCGACAATCTGATTTGTTACCTGTTTCTTGAGCACGTACATAAGGGTGGTATTGGTCATGTATTTCTCCTTTGTATTGACCAATAAACGCACTTGTTTTCCTGTCTGAATAAGATTCATGTGGCCCACGACCATACCATACCATTTGTTTAAATTCGGGAATCAAATTAAATCGATAACCAAACCTTGGCATTGATGGCAATGAATCATTAGCCGTTGTATATTTTATGTCAACACCAAATTCATGATTACCGTTAAAACTGTATGTTGTAATAAGGTCAGCATCAGCCGAATTAATTCTACTAACAATGGTAATTGAAGTGGATAATTTGTCCCTGTTGATTGAAATATCCGAAACTGTTATGTTTTGCCCAGCATTTTTCCAAACAGCTGCCTTTTTATGGAAACCGGCACCATAGTCATTATCAGTTGTGGCTCTCCAAAATTCTAGAGTTGATGGAGATTGTAATAGTTCTAATTGATTTAAGGTCCATGATGTCATTTGACCAGTGGTTTTGTTGATTAACCAACTCACATTACCTTCGGTTAGCGATATGTTTTCATCAGTTTCTTTTATTTTTAGCTTTGATTTTCTAGAGTTTGGCTTCTCCCAAATTTCTTTTTGTAATAAAAATTGAGCTTTGGCAACAGATTCATCTTTTTCAAAACCATTAACACGTTGAGCCTGTCGTGCATGAATATTAAGAAAGTACTCACTATTAGCGTTAAATGATTTATTGAAATTTACAATTGCTTTTTTAGTTTCTTGAGGTGAAATGCTTGTTAGATTAAGAATCCCATCCTCTATAACCACACCATTTTCTATTAATTCCCAATTAAAGTAAAGGTGATCTGTATTTACAAAGTTGTATTTATTTGAAATCGCTATCATATGGTTTAAAGTATCATAACTAAATCCAATGGGTTGGTATACTTTTTTTACCTCATAAATATGTGGATGAATCTCTCTGTTGGCTTGAACCAATCCATTAGCGCAAAAGTTATAATTAGTTGGTACTGTAGATGGACCAAAGTCACCACCATACCCCCAAAATTTAATACCATTACTATCTGTCATTTCCCAAGTTTGATCCACCCAATCCCAAATAAATCCACCTTGTAAGCAATCGTATTTTTCAATTACATCCCAATAATCTTGTAAATTACCTACGCTGTTTCCCATTGCATGTGCATATTCACATAAGATTAATGGACGTTTGTTAATTTCTTTGGCATACTTTTCAATGCGAGAAATGGTCCTGTACATAGGGGCTTCAATATCTGTAAAATCACTTTGCTGACTCATTTCATATTGAATCGGTCTTGTATTGTCCTTAGCTTTAAGCCAAGTATAACAAGCTTCAAAATTACTACCTGAACCAGCTTCATTACCTAAAGACCATGTGATAATACTTGGGTGGTTTTTACTTCTTTCGTACATCCTTTGAACTCTGTCAATATGAGCTGCTTCCCATTTGGGATTATTGGCTAATGTTAATTCTTCCTTCCATATATGATAACCATGAGACTCTATATTGGCTTCATCAACAACATAAAGTCCATATTCATTACAGAGTTCATACCATCTTGGATGATTAGGATAGTGTGAATTACGGACTGCATTAATGTTATACTTTTTCATCAATAGAATATCTTGAACCATTAATTCTTCAGAAATAACATGTCCCGTTTTGGGGTCGTGTTCATGGTGGTTAACGCCTCTGACTGTAATAGGATTTCCGTTAACTGTTAATTGATTTCCATTAATTTGAATGGTTCTAAAACCAATTTGTTGTTGAACGATTTGAGAAGATGCCGTCCCCTTATCTATGGTAATGGTTAGAGTATAGAGATTTGGTGTTTCGGCTGTCCAGCTTTTTACTTTACCTAATTGTTCAACTAAAGTAAATTCCTTTTCTCCTTTTTTGGTTTGATAAGACTTAGAGCTAATCAATTTAGTTGTTTTAAAATCCCTCACCTCTATTTCTAATTGATGCGATTTAGTTGTGTTTTGATTAAATATGATTTGACTTGAAACCGTTCCTGATTGATAAGTACTGTCTAAGGTTGGTTTAATATGGAAGTCAAATAGGTATTCATGTGGTACAGCATATAAAATAACATCTCGTTCAATACCACTAACACGCCACATGTCTTGGTCTTCAAGGTAACTTCCATCCGACCAACGGTAAACTTCTATAGCCAATTGATTATTTCCTTGTTTTATAAATGGCGTAATATCAAATTCTGCTTCAGCTTTAGAATCTTGGCTATAGCCCACTTTTTCACCATTAACCCATAAATAAAAAGCCGATTTTACAGCGCCAAATTGTAGAATAATAGATCTATTATCCCAAGTTTTTGGGATGTTAAAATTAGTTTTATATGATCCAACTGGATTATAGCTTTTCGGTAAATAGGGAGGGTTAGGTTCAAATGGATAATCAACATCTAAATAATGAGGTTGATCATATCCAAGTACTTCCCAATTGGCTGGCACAGGAATGTTATCCCAAGATGTAGTTGAATAATCTGTTTTGTAAAAATCTATTGGCCTTTCGGATGGGTTGATGGCTAAATTGAATTTCCATATCCCATTAAGGTTTTGAATAAAATCTGAATTTTCAGGTGTTTTATTAAGTAGATTCTCCGATTCAACTGAAAAAAAGGAAGTGTGAGACTCTAATTTGTTAATTCCAAAAATGGATTCATCTTCCCAATCATGGTGTGTCTGTCCAATGGCAACTGAGTTAAACAAATAGACCAAGAGGAATAAGAATTGAATTATATTTTTCATTCTGTAATTAATAATATTAAGTGAGCAGCAGACCAACTAAAGTGTTCTGCATTAAGTCCTTTTCCTGTAAGTGGATGGTAGTTTTCTCTTATGGATATTCCCGGTTTATTAAGTCCTTCACAGTTAATAATAACCTTATTTAATAATTGTTTTGCCTCTTGATGATAACCATATTTTTTTAAGCCATCAATTCCAAACCAAACCTGATCTAACCACACTGGTCCTCTCCAATATCCATTGAGTGGGTCAAATGAAGGATGAGAAACACTAATTGTTGGTAATGGAACTTTAGTGTTAAAACTACTGGTATCCATTAGGTGTTTAACAATTTCAACAGCTTGCGATTGAGTAGCAATTTTACACCATAGCGGTGTCCATCCTTCTGGACCTAACGCATTATTTAAAAACTGACCCGTTTCTGCGTCAATGTCAAAATAATAACCTGACTTTTGATCATAAAATTGAGTTCTTATTCGGACACTTAATTCATCAGATTCTTGTTGCCATTTTGTTTCTTTCGCTAAGCTTAATACAGCTGCCATTTTTGATAAATAGGCCTTCTCAATTACCAAATAAGCATTCAAATCAACAGATTCTGTATTAATTGAATAATTCGAGCCCTCAACAATTTTGCATTGATCAAAACGAATGGCATTGTCCATTCCGCTTTCCCATTTAGCAGCAATTAATGAGCCGTCTGTTGATCCATATTCACATAAACCATCTTTATCATAATCCCTGTGAGTATACCACCAATTATGATACTTAACTAGTTTTGGATATAATTCCTTAATGAATGATGTGTCTCCAGTAGCTTCATAAATTTCCCATATGGCCCAAGACGATAATGGTGGTTTTGTGTCTCTCCAATTGTGTTTTTCTACGGTTGTGTCTCTAAAAATACAATCGACAATCATGCCTTCTTTATTCTGATAATCATACATTGCTCTGATTTGATTTTTGGCCAATTCAGGTTCTATTTTTACCAAAGCAACAGCATGCTTCCAAGAATCCCATGCCCAAAAACCTTGAAACCATTTGTAGTGGTATGATGGAAAAACACCATCATGCTTTAATTCACCAGCTGCGCTTCTCCAATTATTGATTAAAGTAGATATACTTTTGGTGAGTACTAACTTTTCATCTTGACTTAAATCCTTTTTACGAGTGACTTCCAAATAGTTATTCCAGCGGGTTTGATTTTCATTAAAGGCTAAGGACACACTTTGTGTGTTGATTCGAGTTTGAATTTTAGTTTGCTCAGGATGGTACTGAATCACAATGCTGTAAGTTATAGATTCACCTGGCTTTAGTTTGGCTTTTTTTAACTTTAGTTTATAGCTAATTGAGTCTGAATTGATATTGAACTTATCACATGTAATAGGATAAATAAATAACTGTTGTTTTTTATCAAGCGCTACACTCAAGTGATTTTTATGGTTCACGAAATGGCCTATCTCCTTAAATAAAGAACCCTTCCATTCAGGAGTAAAGGATAAAGATTTAGAGCTGTTATTAGTTACAGTGGTTGAAATTATAGCACTTTCTTTAGAGTTAATTAGTAATGTACTCTTAACCGTATAGGAAGTAAAGTATTGTTCGTTTTCTAGTCTTCCAGGTAGATAGGTTTGTTTGGAAGACTTTAATTCGTTCAATATAGAGCGTCCTTTTTTATCAATTAAATCTAAGGAAATTAAGTTGTCAGCTGCCCAAAGACCATGATCAATTCCTAATAGATATGGTCCCGAAAACCCGGTTAAGTTTTTATTCTCAGATAAAGCAAATCCCATCCAACTCCCTAAATCAAAAAAAGCATTTAAACCTTTTGTATTTGATGAGGTAGGGGAATTCTTCACCTCAATTACATTCGGAAAATCAAGTGTTGATTGTGACCATGCAGCTGAAGAGAAGAATAAAATGAGAAGTAATCTATACATACATTTGTTGTTTTGGATTCAATTTATTAATTATTACTCACCTTGTTAGGTTTATTTATTTTTTAACTATTCTGTGGGCACCACTGTCCGTTTTAATATAATATATGCCTACTGGTAAAGAATTTAGGTCTAGTTGAATAGATGTAGAGCTAAGTACCTGTTGCATTATTTTATGATTTATGATTTCTCCAATCATGTTGTAAATAGTTAATTCTGAATGGACGCCACTAACAATGACTTTACTATAAGTTGGGTTTGGATAAATACTAACTTTTCTATTTGTACCATTATCAAAAATAATTTTTCTTTTTTCAGAATACGTAAATTGGCCATCATAATCAGTTTGTTTTAATCTATAATAAGAAACGCCTAAAAAAGGTAATGGATCAAGTAAATTATAATCTAAAGTGATTGAAGAATTTCCAGCACCTTCAACCTCACCAATTTCATTCCAATTAATACCATCTTTTGAGCGTTCAATAGTAAAGTAGTCATTGTTAATTTCAGAAGCGGTTTGCCATGTCAATTCAACCTCTTGATTTTGAGTTGGTATGGCATTAAATTCAATTAGTTTTATAGGTAAAGGTGTTCCAGCACTTATAGAGGCAATGGTAACATATTTAGTCGAATTATTAAGAATATGTGTATCAGAAATATTTGAGACAGTAATGGTTGGATTATTGTAAGAAAGGACTATTCCTGTTCCGTCTCCATTAAAATAACATGTCGTTCCACCATTCGAAAAATCACCATCATCATCTACCAAAAATCGTAAGTGAGATGGATCTACATTGGTTAAGTTAGCACATCCTTCTAACTTTAAGTCTACATTGAATAATTGTCCAAGATTAGATTTAGTTACTTTCCATTCACGTTCCAATCTTGAAAATAAGCCACATGAAGGAATCTCCACATTTGATGAAGCGGTTGCACAGAGTTTACCCTGATCATGGCCAATTACGACATATGACTCATCAGTAGTAAAGACTCCAGTATTAGCTGCATTACTATTTTGAAGTGTATTAATGTAAATTCTGGATGTATCATCAACGGAATGTGATTGTTTTTGTGTAAGGTCTTCATTATCATCTCTGCCAATTCCAATGATATCATTGTTGTAAGTTGACACATCATAAATTAAATTACCACCAGTGCTAATATAATTATTTGGTAGGGTAATACCATATTTTATGGCTAAGTAAGATTCAATTTTTTGTTGATTTATTGCATTTTGAGCACCGCTATATACTACTACTTCTGAGATAAATCCTTCAAAACTTTCGGTTACGGAATTTCCGTGTAAACCAATATTAATAGAGCCAGTCATGTCTAATCCATTGTTTGGCTCAGTTCGATTTGAAAAACCATTCTCAGCACCATTTATACGCCATCCATAGTCAACATTACTGGCAGAGTTTACTGTTCTAGAAACTTGTATAATTAAAGCTAAGTTAGAATTGATAACGGTTGTTCCAACAATATTAAAATCACCTGAATAACCACCACCAATATGTAAAAATCCACCATTGTCGATTGTAATGGCGACATCAGAAGCTAGGTTTTGATCACCACCAAATATAAGAGGTTGATCCCAAAAATTTGTGTTCGTTGTTGTTTGATTAGTTTTAACCAATAAATACACATCAAAGCTTCCTACTTCAGGTGTAGTTAAGTCAAAATACTTGTCTGTTGCAGCCCCAGCATTGTTCACAAATTCAATAGTCGGGTTATAGTTAATATATTCAAGTGGTGCATCTCTAAATATTGGTCTATTGTCTAAAATTGTTTGGTCACAATTGTAACCAACTGATAAATCATTCACATTACTGACGGGGTCATTATGTTCTGCCATATCAGATACTGCTTCCTCAACTGAAGAATCCGCTCTTACCCAAAAGCTAGAAGCTATGTTACCAGGTGATTGAGCATTTGTTATTGTACTAGATAATACAATTAGAGTTGAAAAGAATAATTTAAATTTCATAGTATTTAGATTTGATTAATATTTAGTTCATCTTAATAGGAATCCTGTTTTTATTGGATCTTTAGGGTCGATTAAAAATGTATGCTGTCCTGTAATAAATGCTGTCCCTTCAACCTGTGGGATAACGGCATCATAATTTCCATAGGTGGTTGTTTCATGAATAGAACCTTTAAAAACACTGTTAGTAATACTCTCAATGACTATTTTTTCTCCGATTTCTATTTCATTTCGTTTGTGGTGAATAGCCATTCTTCCAGCGACACCTGATCCTGTTGGACTACGATCAACTTCTCCATCAGCAAATATACAAATATTCCTGCTGTCATTTTTTGGGTTTAATGGTTCATCAATGAAAATGGTACCATATAAAAAACTAAGATCGTTTTCAAAAGGATGTGAGATATTTAATGCTGAGCCTTGAATCGCTTTTTTTATAGCCATTCCAATTTGAATATGTTTTCCATAATGATCAGCTGTTAAAGGTAGGTTAATGGATTTAGCATTAACATAAGCATAAAAAGCACCTCCATAAGCTAAGTCAAATGAGATGTTTCCTAATTCTGGTACATCAATATTTTGATTTAAAGCCAAAACAAAAGAGGGGACACAATGAAATTTAACTGATACGACTTCACCATCTTTCATTTTTGCAAATGAGTTTAGTCTACCACAAGGGGCATCAATGATTACTTTTGTATCGAATTCTTGTGGTTCTACCCACCCCAATTCAACGGCTAGTTTTGTAATGGCAATGGTGGCATGTCCACACATGGTACTATAACCTTCATTATGTATGAATATAATACCAAAATCAGCACCGTTATCGTTTGGTGGAACAATGAGGCAACCATACATATCGGCATGACCTCTTGGCTCCAGCATTAAAGCTTTTCTATAATCATCTAAATTCTCTTTGAGATACCGTCTTTTTTCTAAGACTGTATTACCTTCGATTTCTGGAAAACCATCAACTATTACACGCAAAGGTTCTCCGCCTGTGTGCATATCAATCGTTTTTATTTTGATCCAATCTGATGGTGGATTCAATGTCGTATTTCTATGTGTTTGGTGTATCGTTGTTGGCATGACTAAAAGCGTTCAGGTGTAAGTATTGAAATATCTAATGTTGTTTTCTTATCTGTCAGTAGTTCTGATGTGAGTTTTCCACTAATTGGTGCTAAACTTAAACCCATCATAGCATGTCCAGCATTAATAGTGAGGTTTTTCCATTTTGTTGTTTTACCAATATAGGGTAATCCATCTGGCGATACTGGTCTTAATCCAACCCATGGTTCAGTCTCATTAAGCCAGTTTTTATCAAATCCTTTTAGGAATTTAGGGACTTGTTCTTTTATACCGTTTAATCTAGTTTGTCGAATGGACAAATCGTTCCCAGCAATTTCCATTGTTCCAGCAACACGCAAGCTGTTATTTATTGGGGTCATTGCTATTTTGGCTTCACATAAAATACTAGGGTGAATAAGGTTATTTTTAACGTTTGGAATCGTCATGCTGTACCCTTTTCCACCTTGAATAGGTATGTTTACATTCAACAGTTTCATGACGCTTTGACTCCACGAACCAGCGCAAACCACAATTTCTTGTGTATCTATTTTTCCTTTTGTGGTTAATATAGATGTCACTGTGTCTTTATTAGTTTCAAAACCTGTTATAGCTGAAGAGTAGCTAATAGTTACCCCTTTTGATTTAAGAATACCGAGCATTTTTTTCATGAATACATTTGGATTCATATGTGCATCACTTTTATAAAGTACGCCTCCTAAAACATCTGGCATTAAAGCATGCTCCATCTTTAAAATATCTTGCTTTGATTTAATGACAGCATCAATCCCTAAAGCTTGTGCTTTTAAAGCCATTTCTTCTTCCTCTTCCTGATACTTTGCTGTTTTGTAAAGCATTAATAAACCCTTTTGTTCAAAGCTAAAGTTGGTTTGTTCGGCGCTTTCAATGTCTCTGAATAAATCTCTGCTAGCTAAGTTTAAGTCCCTTAATACTAATTTTGAACGTTCAACGTTTTTTTGATTGGCAGACGCATAAAAATGCCATAACCATTT
>Ga0209292_1004403_pt1 | contig 14889 bp, 14 predicted proteins | sample GOMGulsemesocosm_2_FD_184634 | JGI IMG/M metagenome (GOLD analysis project Ga0209292, IMG submission 184634) | Methane-oxidizing microbial communities from mesocosms in the Gulf of Mexico - GOM9C Gulf of Mexico (SPAdes) (version 2) | ecosystem: Environmental > Aquatic > Marine > Cold seeps... | reverse complement strand
AGCAGAGTTAAGTTCACACTTTAATCAAGATTTAGCTTATCGTAAGAATATAGAGTTAGCCTTACCAGACAGTTTATTATCACAGCTTTACCTCCCCGGAGGTTTAGTATTAGAGGATGACTTAGGTTTTTATTTACTTAAATCAACTCCCGAATTTGTAGACGCCCACCTTGAACTGAGACTTACAAAACAAGTATCTACCTCAACAAAATTAGATTTATTTTTAACTTTAAGTTTTTATGCTGGAGTTTGTTTATTAATGTGGGTATGGCTTTCCCCACTAACAAAACGATTAAGCATACTTAATGATGCCTCCCAACAATTTGCGAGTGGTAACTTATCTGCCCGTATAAAAATCAGTAAATTCACCTATATTTATGATGTTGAATCTGCATTTAATCGAATGGCAGCACAAATTCAAAAATTGATTGAAGAAAACAAATTATTAGCTTCGAGCATGTCTCATGATATCCGTACACCTGTTGCATGTTTAAGATTTGGACTTGATGCGGCTTTAGATACACAGGATAATGCAAAAAAAGATCGCTACCTTGAGAGAATGGAAACCGACTTAGATCAAATGGAATGCATGCTCAATAGTTATTTAGAATTTGCAACTTTAGAAAAAAACTCTTACCAAATTTCTGTCACCCCAGTTGATTTAAAACCATACTTAAACAACTTAATTCAGCAAATAAAACCTAAATTAGACAATAAAGGTTTAGTCGCAAATGTAGAGTGTGGTGATATTGAACTCAACGCTGACTTACATTGGTTAGCCCGTGCTATTATTAATTTATTAAGCAATGCGTGTGATTTTTCAAAAAGTAATATTCAGTTAAATGCCACGAGTAACAGTGTAAACCTAACTCTTACAATAGAAGATGATGGTCCAGGTATCGCACCTGAAAATTGGCAATCTGTATTTACTCCTTTTTTTAAAGAGCAAACTCATAGAGATCGCAGTAATAAAAGTTATGGTTTAGGTTTAGCAATTGCAGCAAAAGTCGCTGACTGGCACTTTGGTACCATTAAGGTAGATCAATCACCCAAGTTATTAGGTGCAAGGTTTACAATTAAAATTCCATTAAAGCCGTCCATCAGTGTAAATAACTTCAAATAATGGATTGTAATCTCCCCTTTACATAAAAACCAAAAGAAAGACACTTAAACTGCTTTAAAAACAACAGCTTGATATTAAACTTATAAATAAGTACAAATATTTGTTCAATACACTTTTTTTTATTCTGTTATTTTGAGGTAGATCAAAACTATTTAAGCTTTTTATTTTTTAATATTTAAAGTAGATTGTCAGCGATATATATAATTAAAAACAACCGTTACTTAATCAAAGAGAATTATAACAATATGAGCGCAAATCGTGGGGAGTTTACCTCCCGTTTCGGATTTATTATGGCTGCAGCAGGATCTGCTGTTGGTCTTGGCAATATATGGGGCTTTCCTACACAAACCGCTTCCAATGGTGGTGCTGCATTTGTGTTAGCTTATTTAGTTTTAGCTTTCTGCTTAGCTTATCCTGCTTTTATGGCTGAACTCGTTATAGGTCGATATGGTAGAGCAAACGCCGTCGCTTCATTAAGAAAAATGTCTAATAAAAAGTGGCAACATCAATTTTCATTTGTAATTGGTTTTGGCGGTATTTTATGTGCGGCCCTTATTCTAAGCTTTTACGGTATCATTGCAGGTTGGATGATGTCTTATACCATAGAGCCAATTACAACGATGGCAGGACTCACCGATGCAAGTACATGGCTAACGAGCCAAAGCACAATACCAAGCTTAATATTTACAACTATATTTATGAGCTTAACCGTTTATATCATACGTAGCGGTGTACAAAATGGCATCGAAAAATGGTCAAAACGTTTAATGCCAATGCTTATCCTGCTTCTTGTATGTTTAATTATTTATGTAATGACGTTGGAAGGCGCAAGTGAAGGACTTAATGCATACTTAAATCCAGATTTCACTAAAATATTTGAACCGCAATTGCTGATCAGTGCATTAGGCCAAGCATTCTTTTCTCTATCTTTAGGCACTAGTGTCATGATCATATATGGCTCTTATATCAGTAAAAAAGAAAATCTTGTTACTTTAGGTGCACAAGTAACATTAATTGATGTTTCAATTGCATTTCTAGCGGGCTTACTTGTGATCCCTGCCATGTACGTTGCCCAAGCGCAGGGACTACAAATTTTTGCTGAAAACGGGAACTTAATATCGGGTCCAGATCTTGTATTCACTGTATTACCAAGTTTATTTAATGGCATGGGGTTTATGGGTTCATTTGTTGCCTTAGCATTCTTTGCCTTAATGAGCATAGCTGCTTTAACCTCTTCAATTTCAATGTTGGAAGCACCTGTTTCATATGTTGTTGAAAGATTCAATTTACCTAGAAATAAAGCCACTTTAATTACAAGCTTAATTATATTAACGATCAGTATCGTGATCATATTTAACATGGAAACACTATTTGGCTTTGTAGTTACGCTGGCAACTGAGTATGGACAACCTATTATAGGTATGTTCTGTTGTATCTTTATTGGTTGGATTTGGCATAGAAGTAAGATTATTGAAGAGCTAAAACTGGGTTATGAAGATTTAGAACAAAGCCTATTTTGGAAGATTTGGCCTTGGTATGTTAAATTCATCTGTCCTTTATGTATCTCATTAGTATTTCTTAACGCTGTACTTTAATTGATTTATCAAAAACGATAACGAATAAGGCGCTAGATTAAGCGCCTTATTTATTTCCATAAAACTAACTTAATAACCATTAACTTCTGAGCATATCTTGATGTTCAATGCCATCCTCTAAATACGCTTCACCAATCGGTGAAAAACCTAAACTTTTATAAAAATCTAATAAATAAGTTTGTGCTGATAGCTTTATATTTTGTTTAGGCCAAGATGATTCTGCTTGTTTTATTGACTCAAGCATTAACTCCTTTGCTAATCCACGTCCTCTCCCCTGCTTTGAGACGAGTACACGTCCAATGGCTGGATTAATGTCAAAAACGACTTTAGGCGCTAAACAACGCGCATAAGCGAGTAGCTCATCACCTTCATAAAACATGACATGACGTGTATCATAATTCATATCTAAATTATCAAGCTCAGGGTAAGCACACTCTTGCTCAACCACAAATACATCAACTCTTAACTTTAAAAGCTGATAAAGCTCAGTTGTAGTCAATTGCACAAAAGATTTTGAAACTTTTTTTATCATAAATTGGTTATCTCACTTTCTATTTTTTGACGCAGCGAACCTGAGTTTTTTACATCCTGCTTTGCATACAAATATCCAATTACAGCACCACATAACATGCCAAACAAATGACTCTCAAAGCTCATACCTGCTTTAATCGGTAATACTCCCCAAGCCATACCACCATATAAAAATATAACAACAACAGAGATGACAACAGATTTAATACTGCGACGTACAAAACCATAAAAAACAACATAAGCCCAAAGGAAATATACCACGCCACTCAAACCAACATGAATCGAAGTACGACCAAATACCCAAACCAACAAACCAGGAAGTAACCCGCCCATAATTAATAATACCCAAATCCTATTAGGTTTAAACTGCCAAACCAAAGCAGAAAACAAACTAAATGAGATTAAGTTATTTATTAAGTGAGACCAGCTGCCATGAAGAAATGGATGAAATACAATACCGTATAACCCACTAACTTCTCTTGGTATGACACCGAAATAATTCAATTTCATGGAAAATAGTAAATTGACTAAATGTATTGCAACAAGCAATAACCAAGCTGTTGTAAGAAAGGGAATGAGTTTAGGTTGGGAAATAGAATTAAAATTCATTTTTTCTTATCTCCTAAATAAAAAATGGCAACATTTGATATGTTGCCATATTAAGCTTTTAGTTAATAATTAAATTAGTAAGTATTCAAATTAATCTTGTAACATTAAATATTAATTTAATAAGTGCTCTAATTGGTCGCATAGTTGTGACAAGTTAACTTGATCATGTTCAATTGTCATATCAACATAACCATCACCTCTAAATGCACGGTCTAACTCAATTAAAACATGCGTTTTATGCGCTTCAGGTACAAATGATAACTCAACTTCTTTTAAACCAAAGAGGCTTGAAGAATTTGGCTTGTATTCAAGTTCTTGATAACACCCTGAAGTTGATTGAAAAGTAGATGCTTGTAAATAACCTTTTTCGACATCAGATTTAACTAAATTAAATCCACATCGATCCATTGCTTGCATAAAAGTTCTAACAGCATCGTTAGGATAAACATAAATAGGATCTTTATCTGTTGGATCTAAAGCCATATCTATATTTAAACCCGTAGCTAGCCAGACCTGAGTTTGATTTAAACCTTGATTTAACTCCGTTATAGGCGTTTCTGAATGTAAGCGCGCTTCAAAAGGTATACTTTTTAACTCTCCAGCGGCAACGGTACAATGATCTACAATATGCCAACTTTCAATTACATGATTGGTAAAGTAATCACCATCTTCTCCTTCGACTTTAACTTTAGTCATTAAAGCTAAATCTAAGCCTGATATTTCCTGTTCAACATCCCCACCTTGAATTAAAATTTCTGCACTGAACTTTTGTCCAGGCTGTAAATGTTCTGTCTGTAATATCGTATCGACTTTTGCAGCGCCGATCCCTACTGTTGCCAAGATCTTTTTAAACATCTTGTACTCCTCTTTTTTTCTTTACCTGCATATTAACGCTATTTATTTGTAATTGTCAGCGAATATTTTCACCTAATTTAGTAAAACAAAAAAACATATTAAATCTGGTCTTATATTAGACTATTAGAGTAACCTATTGTTCTAACTCATTTGAATTGGAAATAACGTGTTATGGAAATAAATTCAACGCGCTTAATTAGTGTAATATCATTACTTAGTCTAAGCTTTTTATCTGGTTGTAAATCAACTGAAACTATCGAAGTTAAAAACGGTTTTATCAGTAATTACAAGCAAATGGAAAATATCGACCGTGAAGATGGTACTATTCAACAACGTTGGGTGTCTAGAAAGTTAACACGAAAAATCAAACCGCTACAACCTCACTCCTTTTTTATTAAACCTGTTATTTATTATCCTAATTTAACAGTCAATGATCAGTTTAACCATAAATCAGCGGATATGTTTAAAACTTATTTCGATTCACAATTAAAAATGGTTGTTGCTAAACATTTCCCAATATCAAGTACTATGGGGCCAGGTGTATTTGTATTAGAACCTGCAATTACAAGCATGCGTATCTCATTAGAAGACTTATCCCCTTTAGAAGTTCTACCATTTAAAGCAGTAATTTCAGGTATTAATTATGCCATCGGCGGAAGAGATCGAGATGTTGAGGTGCGCTTAGAAAGTAAAATTAAAAATGGTGCTAATGATGAAGTTTTGGTTACCTCTATTCTTCGAGGTGATGCATTACAATTAGAAAATGACACAGAAAAATTAGATAAAACACACGTTAAAACATTATTAGATTCTTGGGTTGCAAAATGGGATAAAGATTTAGCCAAATATAAATCGATTATAGATACAAAGTAACAACATAAATAAAATTCATGTGTGTTTTACTTATAAACTAAGTGAAACACGCTTTTCCTCGTATAAATAAGCACTTAAATTAGATACAATTTAATCAAACTCCTTTTTTATTGTAAGTCTATGGAAATCATTTTTTTCGCAACAGCATTTATTTGTGGTTTCATCATATTACAAATGAAACTACCTCCTCTCATTGGCTTTTTAGCCGCGGGCTTTATATTAAACATTGCTGGTTTTGAAAGTACTGAGCTACTTTCAAAAATAGCATCTATTGGCATCACCTTATTACTTTTTAGTATCGGCTTAAAACTCAGAGTTAAAAACTTGACGCAGTTACAAGTCTGGGCTCCTGCGAGCATACATATCATTCTTAGTTGTGCATTCTTTTCTGGTTTCATATTATTGATGAGTTATTTTGGCCTCTCTTTATTTAGTCAATTAACATTTGAGTCTGCATTATTAATTGGTTTTGCCTTTAGTTTTTCAAGTACCGTATTTGCAGTTAAAGTATTAGAACAAAGAGGAGAAATGGCCAGTTTACATGGTAAAATCTCTATCGGAATTTTAGTTATGCAAGATATCTTTGCCGTTATATATTTAGCCATTAGTACCGGTAAAGTGCCAAATATGTGGGCTTTAGTACTACTGGCAATTTTACCTTTAATTCGTCCAGTGCTTTTTGGGATTTTAAATCGCTCTAAACATGGTGAAATATTGCCTTTATTTGGTTTTTTCTTTGCTTTAGTCGCAGGCTATCAAGCATTTGAATTTGCGGGTTTAAAAGGAGATTTAGGTGCATTAGTCATAGGAATGTTATTCGCCCCTCATAAAAAAGCGGGAGAATTGGCAAAGTCACTGTTAACTTTTAAAGATTTATTACTTGTTGGTTTTTTTCTGACTATTGGTTTAAATGCAGATATAACACTTGAAACATTATTTGTTGCATTAATGTTTGTATTAATTTTACCTTTAAAAACCATATTATATTATGTCTTAACGAATATATTTCATTTACGTGCCCGCACATCATTATTAAGTAGCTTTACTTTAAGTAATTACAGTGAATTTGGTTTAATAGTCTGCGCTATGGCCGCTAGTAGTCAGTTAATATCTGCACAATGGTTAGCCGTTGTCGCTATTGCTGTTTCAATCACCTTTATAATTGCATCACCTTTAAATAATAACGCGAATGAAATTTATGTAAAACTTGAGAATTGGCTAACAAAATTTGAATCTAATAAGCGCTTAAAAGATGAACTTCCGGTTAATTTAAACCAAGCTAAAGTATTAATTTTTGGCATGGGTAGAATAGGCACTGGTGCGTATGAAACTATTTATCATAGCTTTCCAGATTCTGTTGCGGGGGTTGATATAAAACCTGAATGTGTTGAAAAACATGTAAAAAGAAATCGATTTGTCATTTTAGCCGATGCAACCGATCCTGATTTTTGGCAAAGGGTAAATCATTCTCATGTTGAAATGATAATGCTTGCTATGCCAAAACATATGCAAAATATTTTCGCTCTTGAACAACTTAAAGCCTCAGGTTTTACTGGGCAAGTGACAGCTATTGCTAATTACCCAGACCAACAAAAAGAACTAGAAAGTTTAGGTGTAGATTCTACCTACAACTTTTACTTAGAAGCAGGTAGTGGTTTTGCAGAGCATGTGAAATCGAAAGTATTTAATTAAGTATTAACAATTAAACCCACTGAATTTAGAGGTACAATCTAAGTTATACCAAATAGTTATCAGAAATATTTCAATGTTCCTAACATTACAACTGATAACTATTTTCATCTGCACATCAATATGTTACAAAATGTTAACCTTTTAATATTAAAACTAGTTCCTTTTTAACTTCAAAGCTATTTACAAAACTTTACATACAAATTAGTAATCTATTAGTTAAAGATCGTACACTTAGCTTTCGAAATAGAACTTTAGTCTCTATTTAAATATTACAAAGAAAGTTATTCATAATTTACAATGCTTATTTATAAGAACACCTGTTGGGAGCTTAAATGATGTCTAAAGAAATAAACAAACAACAATTTAAACCCGTCGCTGCAGACCGTAAAAGCGAGGCCCTTATAAAGCTGCAAGAAGAGTTAGATCATATACAAAACTCAGGTATCAGCCCTTCTCAACTCAGAGAGTTACTTTTTCAAAAAATGCTTGATATGTATCACGTCCCTCAAAGTCATGAACTAAGAGCACAAAAAGTACCCAGTCGTTTGGATGATCCAAAAATAAAACAAACACTGAATTCTCATGGATTCTTTCGTAAATCATCAAACGTAATTCATTAATTTAAAAAGGGCCTACTTCCTTTTTTAATAGACCGGCACTGCCCCTGTCGGTCTAATCTTTTCAACTCCCACTTCATCTTTATATTAATTTCAATAAATATATGATCATTCTAAATTGTAAATCAAAAAAACATTTGAAACTGCATTTTTAAATAATCTAGGTATAATTGTTCGCTTCTCCTTAGCTACAGGCAACAGACTCTAATGGATAATAAAACACTTATAGAAGCGATAAATGTCATTATGCCATTTGGGAAGTATGCTGGTCGCCCACTACTTAACCTACCAGAACCTTATTTAGTATGGTTTAAACAACAAGGTTTTCCTCAAGGAAAGTTAGGGGAACAATTAGCATTAATGTATGAAGTTAAGCTAAATGGTTTAGAAGGTATGTTAAAGCCTCTATTACAAAAGCCTTATTAGCACGTTAAATATTTATAACCTCGTATTATTACTCGTTCAATCATAATTAAAATAGGATCTCTCTGTGAATCAATTAAGTCAATTATCACCCAAACCGCTTTGGTCTATTTTTGAAAAAATTTGTTCGATCCCTCACCCAAGTAAACATGAGCAAAAAATATCGGCATGGATCCAGCAATGGGCAATCGAATTAGGTCTTGATATAAAAGAAGACAAAGTCGGTAATTTAATTATTAAAAAGCCCGCAACCCCAGGTATGGAAAATAAAAAAGGCGTTATTTTGCAAGCGCATATGGATATGGTGCCACAAAAAAATTCAGATAAAGATCACAACTTTGAAACGGATCCTATTGAAGCTTATATTGACGGTGATTGGGTAACAGCAAATGGTACAACTTTAGGCGCTGACAATGGCATTGGCCTTTCTGCAAGTTTAGCCGTACTTGCCAGTAATGATATAAAACATGGTCCCATTGAAGTATTAGTTACCATAGATGAAGAAGCCGGAATGACTGGCGCATTTGGTCTTAAATCAGGCTGGTTAGAAGGTGAAATACTGCTAAACACAGATTCAGAAGATGAAGGCGAAATTTATATGGGTTGTGCCGGTGGCATTGATGTTAATGTTAAGCTGCCGATTGAAATTGAATCAATAACCACTGATATACACAGCTATATTCTAAATATAAAGGGTCTTAGAGGCGGACATTCAGGTGTAGATATACATTTAGGTCGTGGTAACGCTAACAAACTGCTTGCAAGGTTTTTAAAACTACATCAAGAATCACTAAACATTTCATTAAGTTCATTTAATGGTGGTAGCTTACGTAATGCCATTCCACGTGAAGCAAGTATCGAAATTAATGTACTCCCTGAAAATTCAAAAGCATTAGAACATGCAATAACATCATTCCAATCACTACTGCTTACTGAATTAAGTATCATTGAGCCTAACTTAGAATTAAGCTTAGAAAAAATAACTCCTGTAAAACAACAGTTTTCAAAAGCAACACAGTTTGCATTTGTAAATGCAGTTAATGCCTGTATAAACGGTGTGATCCGTATGAGTGATGAAGTTGAAGGTGTAGTAGAAACATCAACTAATCTAGGTGTTATTAAAACTGAAGATAGCTACCTACATATACAATGCTTAGTACGTTCTTTAATTGATAGCGCACGTTTAAATACACAAAATATGATCAGTTCTACTTTTGAACTTGTTGGTGCATCTATAGAGTGTACAGGCGCTTATCCTGGCTGGGAACCTAAAACAGATTCACCAATAAAAGATATTTTACGTGAAACTTATCAAACAATGTTTGGCACCTTGCCAAATATAATGGTGATTCACGCGGGTTTAGAGTGTGGCCTATTCAAAGATGCTTACCCGCATTGGGATATGGTTTCTTTTGGTCCTACAATTCGCTTTCCACATTCACCTGATGAAAAAGTAAAAATTGATACCGTTGAGCCTTTTTACCAGCTTTTATTACAGGTTCTAGAGAATATCCCAAATAAAAGTTAAATAGTTTTGAACTTTTCTTCAAAGTAGTACTCTGAGTTAGTGCTACTTGTTGAAATTCAGTTATCCCGAATAAAAAAAGCGCCTTAAAATGGGCGCTTTTTCTTTTTATAAAGTTGCTTTTATTTTTCTTTATTTGGTAACTCAATCACAAAACATGCACCACCTAGTTCCGTTTTTTCTAGATAACACTTACCTTTATGCCACTGTATAATTTTACTGACAATTGCTAAACCTAAACCAAAGCCACCTGTTTTTTTATCTCTACTTTTATCTAAGCGAGTAAAAGGTTTAAATACATTATCCCATTCACTTTCATCTATACCAGGGCCATCATCTTCAACTTTTATTAATACTTTGTCTTCGAGTGTAATCAAACTCACTTGAACAAGATCATCTGCGTATTTAACCGCATTGCCTATTAAGTTTTGAATCGACCGCGTCAAAAAATGGCCATCACAAGCAAATAAAAGTTCATCATCTGAGATTAAACGAATCGCGCAATGAGAATTAAAACTTAACTTTTCGATTAAATTATCAGCCAATTCAGCTAAATCAACAGGCTCTATATTAAGCGCAGGTGTTTCTCTATCCATTTTTGCAAAGTTAAGCATTTCAGTGACTAATGATTCCAACTCTGCAATATCGTAATTCATGCCATTGATATATTTTTGGCTTCGTTCATTTAAATCTTTATCATCCATCATAGCAATAGCAAATTTAAGTCTTGCTAAAGGAGTTCTAAACTCATGGGAAACTGAAGAGGTTAATTCTTTTTGCGAATCTAATAAACGCTTAATACGCTCTTGCATTGCTGATAACGTATCCGTGATTGGTAATAAAACCGAATGTATTCCGGGCCCTAAATCCATATCTTCAGGGGCATTCATACTTTCACACATACTACGTAAACGCTCAAAGTCACGCCAAACGAAATAGCTCCATAAACCAATAGGTAAGCCTATAAATGCTAAAATAATTAAGTACGGCCAGCTTGAATCATAAACAGGCGCAACAACAGATATCGGCCCGATTTTTAGAAGTTTATTTTCTTGAAACTTGATATACCAAACAGCACGGTCTTCACTATCAAATAATAAGATAGGTAAGTGGTTATTTAGTTTTGTTTCTTGGTGAGGTAAAAATGCGATATCAGATAACGCTATTTCTTGTGCTGAAAAATATTTTTTCAGCTGTAGAACTCCGTCATCCGATTTTGATAAAAGCAGCAAACTTTGACTAAACTCAGCGCCTAACATCAATGCATCAGCACCTTCTTTATGTGGCCACAACTTTTCCATTGTGCCACTCAGAAGAAATAGCGAAATAATAATGTAGAGATATAAGCTAACAAAAAGCTTTCTCATTTAACTGCTAATCCTTATTTGATAGCAATCGTAATTATCCACTGTGCAGATTATTGTTAATACGATTTGCTTTTATATATTCCAAGCGTCAGAAACAAATAAATAACCTTGTCCCCAAACAGTTTTAATTCTATAAGGCTTATCGCTATTATCACCAAGCTTTTTACGTAATCGAGAAATACGCACATCTACAGTTCTATCTAAACCATCATATTGACGACCTATCATTTTTTCATGAACATGCTCTCGACTCAAAACTTCACCGGCGCTATTAGCTAATAACCATAACAATTCAAATTCATGAGACGTTAGTGAAATTTCTTTATCACTTAATTTTACAATTCGGCTCGTTTTATCAATATTTAAATTGCCAAACTTTAATTCTTCAGTCGACTTTTGCGGTTGATGGCGACGTAATAATGCATTAACACGTGCGAGTAAAACACGCGGTTCAGCTGGTTTTATAACATAATCATCCGCACCAAGCTCCAAACCGATTACCTGATCAAAATCTTCACCTTTTGCTGTTAACATCAGAATGGGTAAAGAATATTTATCACGAACTTCTCTACATACGCTAAAGCCATCTTTACCTGGTAGCATGACATCTAAAATCATAAGATCTGGCATATCTGATTCGATACTGGCCATAACTTGCGCGCCATTATCAAGAACGTCAACAGTCAAACCATTATGCTCTAGGTATTCACGTGTTAATTGTTGTAAACCTAAATCATCTTCTACCAATAATACTTTAGCCATATCTCTCTCCTTTAAAAGAAACTCCAGGGTGAACGTAAACGACGTCGTTGAGTTTTTAAATGTGAACTCTGAACTTCGACCTTCGTTTGAGCCAGTTTGTTACCCGTTTGTGGATTTACGAGAGAGTATACAGTCTCAATCTGAACGTAAGCTTTATGAGATAACTTTGCTTGGCTTGTTTTTTGCCAGCACTGCACTTGCTTGTCATTTTCTAACAAACAAATATCTTGTTCTTGCGTTAATTTCCATTCAAAATTGAGAGTTAATTCACAAATTTGTTTTTCTTCACTAATCACACAGACTTTTGGAGATACGCTTAGCACTGGACTGCTATTTTTAGCAATAGCTTCCTCCAGCGCTAACAAAAGTGAGAGCGATAAAATAATAACAAGACTTGTGGTTAATTTCATATTAGAAAATGTATTTTAAACCCATAAAAATGTTAACGGCATAATCATATTTAAACAAAGGACTAGCACTTGTATCTGAATAGTCATCATAACTTAATTTCAGTAACACTGCTTTATTTTGCGATAAAGGATAGGTTAATTGTAGATGAGCGTATGGTTGCCATACGGCATCTAACTTATATGTAATACCTACATTATCTCTTTGGCTCAGACCATAATAATAATTGTTAAGTTCAGCCGTTTTATGCCAGATACCAACGATTGGCTGAACAATAAAATTACCTATATTAAAATGATACTCTAATTCAACGCCTGCTCGCCAACCATTGTGAATATTACTGATGTCAGTTAATACATTAATTCTTGCGATAAAGTTCTCATGAAAATACTGATAGTTTATACCTGAATCTAAAGCCCACCTTCTTTTAGCAACGTCATTAGAGTCAACACTTTTAACTGTATCATCACCTATCACTTCTTCTGGGTTTTCAATAAAAGCGATTGTATTTTTTAGGAATACATTTGAAGGATTCCAAAAGACAAAAAATCTTTTTTCTGGATTAAATTCCGCAATGAAACTTACGACATGATTTTTTTCATCAAAAAAAGTATAACCCAGTTGGCCATTATCAAAATAAAGATGTTCGTCATAATAGGCGATATCTGGTAAAAGGAGTAATGGAAAATCATCACCACCGTGAAGCGGGTTTTTAGCGACCCCGACACCAACGCCTAAACCGAGATGCAATTGACCTAGCTCTACTTTTGAAGCTTCCATTTTCAATTTTTTAGCACTGGCTGCAAAGCTAAAACTACAAAATAAAATTATTAAAATGTAACGCACCACAGTCCCCTTGTAATTTTAAAGTATGCATTTCAAACATACTTTACCAAGATATAACACGGCAAACACCATATAGTTACAATTGATAACAAATAAACTACCTTTGAGCACAAACTGAGAGTTTATTGGTTTTTAATATTTTGAGATATTTGCCACATAGCTTGAATTAATGGGTTTTGTAATTTTTTTCGCTGTACACATAAACCAATTTCAAAATCCTTAGGTTTATATGGTGCTTTAAGCACTTGAATTTTATCTTGCAATGGACTGTTATCTAATACAATTTGAGGCACAAGCGCAATGCCAAAACCGAGGCTTACCATAGAAACAATTGCTTCATTACCTGCAACTTGTGCATATATTTGCGGGGTAATATGATTTTTTTTCCACCAATGCTCTAACCTTTTTCGATTTAAACCATGCTCAGGTACGATATAAGGTAGGGATTGCCATGGTATATCTTGCCCTGCCTCTGAAATTATTTTAGTGATATCACATCGCACTTTAGGTGCGATAAATTGCAATGATGATGAACCTGTAGCACAAAATGCCATATTTGATGGAAGTTGATCAGGCTTTGCTGCTATGGCCATATCTTCATAACCATCTAATACACGAGATATCGCCACCCCGGGATCACCTGTAGTAAGTTTGATTTCTATTTTTTGATGATGTTGACGAAAAGTTTCAAGTAAACGGTATAAAAAACTATATGAAGCTGTAACAGAACAATACAAACTTAATTCACCAGTTAACTCTGTATGATTTTCATCTAAAGAAGATTTAAATCTATGCCATTGGGCTAAGCTTGCTTTGGCATATTCAGTAAAGTCTTTACCTTGTTTGGTCAAACTCACCGTTCGATTATCTCGATTAAATAGCTCTGTACCCACTTCTTGTTCAAGTTGTTTAATATTACGACTGAGCGTTGAAGCACTAATATGGCAACGCTCACTTGCTCGGCCAAAATGTAAAGTTTCGGCTAATGCTAAAAATAATTGTAGCGATCTATTATCCATGTCTCATTTAATTTTGGTGTTTCACATTATGCAACACTCTAATGCAAATATATCATTTTACGCAAGAGAATAAATTGTATAGATTGAACTTAAGGTTTAACAAACCAACTAATTTTTTTTGTAGGAAGAATATTATGACAGCGAATTATTTCAACTCTTTAGCATTACGTGAGCAATTGGCACAACTTGGCCAATGTGAATTTATGAATGAATCAGAATTTTCTGATGGCGTTAAAGCTTTAGAAGGTAAAAAACTAGTAATAGTCGGTTGTGGTGCACAAGGATTAAATCAAGGTCTAAACCTTCGAGATTCAGGTCTAGACGTAAGCTATACATTACGTGAATCAGCTATTGCAGAAAAACGACAGTCATACATTAATGCGACTGAAAACAAATTTCAGGTTGGTACCTATGAAGAACTCATCCCTGGGGCTGATTTAGTACTTAACCTGACTCCCGATAAGCAACATACAGCAGTTGTCACTGCTGTTATGCCATTAATGAAGCAAGGTGCAACATTAGCTTACTCTCATGGTTTCAATATTGTTGAAGAAGGCATGCAAGTGCGTGAAGACATCACAGTAATCATGGTTGCTCCAAAATGTCCAGGTACTGAAGTACGTGAAGAATATAAACGTGGCTTT